>TARA_B100001121_G_scaffold51927_1_pt1 | contig 35519 bp, 35 predicted proteins | sample TARA_B100001121 | Tara Oceans TARA_B100001121 (sample SAMEA2622817) | marine metagenome | biome: marine biome (ENVO:00000447); feature: surface water layer (ENVO:00002042); material: "saline water (ENVO:00002010), including plankton (ENVO:xxxxxxxx)" | depth 5 m
CAGAGTTAGACAATCGATTGCGTTCGATCCCTCTGAAAGAACTCATCGATTCCGATGATTTGGTCCCAGCAATTATCGCTCGTTTAGGTGCGGTTCGTGCCGCGCTCGAAGGGCATGGAGGTGCCATCAAAGTTGAACACATTTCGGAGGAAGAACTTGGACTGGATCTGATTCTGAACCTGGATGGTGCTTGCATTGCTTGCGGGGCTGCCCCGGGGACATTGCAAGGCATTCAAGCGGATTTATTGGCCACAGGTGAACTATGGCGCATTCGATTCAGCAAGAGTCTCTTGGACACCTTTGATGAGTTGGGTCGAGAATTCGTTCTCAAGTTTGGGAACGTGACATTTGTTTGAGTATGGAACTCAACCGTCGAATCTCACCGTCATCTTTAGCTTGTATTAATTCTCCACTTCCGAGATCCATTGCCGTTAACCACCCTGATTTGGAATCACAAGCACCTGTGTCGATGCCGACCCACAAAGGTCGCCCATCTTCAAGTTCCGAGCGACTCGTGGCGACCTCGCCGAATTCTTTCCCGAGAACCACATGGGTAATGCTGTGTCCAAACACGACAGTTCGATTCGGGTCGACAGGTTCCACAGCATCATGGAACTCATCTCGAATCCACATCATTTGGCGTGGTGTTTGTGATTCCAATGGTACCCCTGGCTCCAATCCCGCATGGACAAGTACCCAGTCGTCGAGAATCAGACAATGGGGCATCGACATCATCCATTCCAAATCACGAGACCAATCTTCAGTATTCAATTCACCATCGGAATTTGAGTAACTGTCCAAGCATTGCTTTCCACCGGCCATCAGCCAATCTAGACTTGCAGTCCATGTTTTGAGTTCATTCTGCCCGATGCCATTCAGAGCCCAATCTTCGTGGTTGCCGCGAATGACGAATGTATCAGCGCGCTCCTTTGCGATTCGAATGACCATCCTTGAATCGGGCCCTCTGTCAATCAGGTCGCCCATCAGAACAATTCGATCTCCCGGGTTGGGGTCAAGTTCTGTAATCAAATTCTCCAGTGCATCTGAATGTCCGTGAACGTCGCCAACCACCCAGACTCGGTCGCCTCGATTTAACGCATTTTGCAACTCAACCTCTGTATCTATATCCCTCAAAACTTCAGTCATAGTATCAGAGATACATGGTGTCCCGGGGTATATCAACCCTAGGAATTTACAGCTGATTTGCGGTTCGGCAAGTGAACCTACAATTCGGCAGTTTGTAGCGGGTTTTGTTCGGGTTCAGGAATGGGTAAACTGGTTCGAAATTCCTGAAGATATGGACTCATTGAGCGGATTAGTTTGACATCGGGATGCGTTCGAATCACCAATCCGTCTAGATACATCAGCGCACGAATGATTGGAAATGCTTCTTCACCAAAGTCGGCCCCTGCAACTTCGACGGCACAGCGAACCGTTTTCATCATGATTTGCGTCAAACTCTGTTCACCGACAGAGCGCATCTCAAAGTCATGGTAAATGTCGTACATGATCGCCATGTACTTGCGTTTGCGTTTCTCACTGAGTTGCTTTTTTGATACACCCAATAAGGCCTCAAATGCTGCTTCCAATTGACTGTTCGACAGATGCTCAAAGAATCGGAATAGTGCACCGCTGATCATTGGGGGTGCATGACAGATGGCCCCATTGTCGATAAACACAAAATTTCCTTCGTGGTCTATGATGCAATTGCCAGGATGGAGGTCGCCGTGGAAGGTACCGATACCGAACAAATAGGCCCCATGTATTCGAAACAAATCGAGTAACTTGGACCACGACAGCGTTCCGGAATCAATCCCATCCTCGAGAGAATCTCCTCGGATGAATTCTGAGACCAATACATGTTCATTCGACAATTCCGGGTAATATTTCGGAAATCGCAATTTGTCCATGGCGAAGGTATCGATGACATCGTGTTGGATTTGCCTCAATTCGTTGGCTCCCGCGATTTCATTTCGCAAATCCAGCTCCCGCGTAGTGTAGTCAGCGACGTGGTTCAGTAACGCCACAGGATTACCCACTCGGCGTAATTTGGGCATGAAAATCAGGAAAATTCGCAACCATCTTCGCATTCTTTTGACATCACGACGGAAGGCCTTCTCATTCTCAGCCTTGATGATCTTGATGACGACTTCTTCGCCCGACTTCAATGTTGCACGATGTACTTGGCCGACCGATGCGGCAGCAAGAGGGACTTTGTCGATATCTTCGAAGGCATCGAAGAATCCCGAGGGTGCCCTAGCTTCCAGATTTTCAAAGACGGCTTCGGAAGGAATACTTGCAGCATGTTGGTACAACTGTTGCAATTGTCTACACTTGTCGACTGAGATCAGATCACTTCGAAGTGCGAAAATTTGAGCCAACTTTACAGCCAACAACCCTTGCGACTGAATCCAATCCAAATCAGCGGGTTTGGATTTCAAAATTTCGTGCATGAACTTAGCGAATGTCCATGCCCGCATGGGTCAAACTAGGACTCAATGGTTATGAATTGATGTTTTACAGTCAAAAGAAAAATCCGTAATTCTATCGAATTTTGATGTCTTCAAGTGGATCTTGCACAAGAATATCTTCTCCCCTCTTCCGAATGTCTGAAAACCATGGGCGGTGCGCCACAGTTCAATGAACAGGGACCCCACCCCATGTCGAGAGGGCGATCATGGGAAATTTGAGATGACGGAACGTGACGGTTGGGCTCGCCTGGGCAAGCTCCACACTTCGACGCATGTACTGAACACTCCTTGCTTGCTTCCTGTCATCAACCCAAACATTCGAACCGTCGAGCCCAGAGAGTTGTGGGAGCGTTACGGTTTTGAAGCCTTAATCACCAATTCATATGTGATTTGGAAACATGACAAACTGAAATCTAAAGCTTTGGAAGATGGAGTGCATGCTCTGTTGGATTACCCCGGAGTCATTATGACGGACTCGGGTACTTTCCAGAATTACGTTTACGGCGATGTTGAAGTCGGAATTGAGGAGATAGTCTCCTTTCAGCGAGACATAGGTGTTGACATTGCAACCATGCTCGATGTATTTGGAACACCTGACATGACCAAAGAAGAGGTGAAGGAGGCTGTTCGGGAAACAATTGCTCGTGCCGGAGTCTCCATCGATGCTGCCGAAGGAACCTTGCTGAATGGACCAATTCAGGGTGGAGTTCATGCTGATTTGAGGACCCAAAGCGCAGTTGGAATGGCTGAGTATGGATTCGGTGTACACCCGATTGGTGGCATTGTTCCTTTGATGGAACGTCAACGATATCGCGAGCTTGTCGAAATCATTCTTGCCTGTCGGGAACATATTCCTTGGAATCGCCCCGTGCACATCTTTGGCTGTGGCCATCCACATCTCTTCCCGATTTGCGTCGCTTTGGGTGCTGATTTGTTCGACTCTGCCGCATACGCTTTGTTTGCAAGAGATGATCGAATGCTGATGCCATGGGGGACAGTTAAGCTCGGTGATTTAGCAGAGTTCCCCATTGCGACAGAAGCGTTGGCAGGACAAACTCCTGCAAGTGTCATGGCGCTTGCCGATGACGCACGCTGCGAACTGTTGGCCCGACACAACTTGGAAGTCACTGCCTCGGAACTGGCTCGATGTCGTCAAGCCATTCGTGATGGTACCATTTGGAAATTGGTCGAAGAACGAAGCCACACAAATGCTGCTTTGCGGGAGGCGACAGAGTATCTCTATGAGCACATGCCCGCGGGTTTGGTATCCGCTACAAATCCACTTCGTGATGGTGGCGTGCGAACAAGTCAGGATTTACCAACTACGCCACCTTCTGTAGCCGCATTGGGCCGTCTCCTCACATCCTATGTATCCGGTGCCAAGCAGGCCATTCTCGTCTCAGGTGCCTCCGGCCCTTGGAGGGACAAAATCGGAGGGTTGGTTCACACCATTGCCCGAAGGTGGCCGGATGCGGAGGTCTTCATCGAGACGCCCATGGGTCTACTGCCTTACAGCCTGGAAGATGTTAGTCCTTGGACGCATTTGATGGGTCCTAAATCAATCTGGAGCTCGTTGTCTGAAGAGGACATTGAATTCGATCTTGAAGCCATGTTGGCTGGTGTCGAAAAGACCGTGAGGATATCAATCGATAATGGAAAACAGATGAACTTGGAACTGATTGAGTCAGCCCTGGGTTCTGGCGTGAATCGAGAGGTTGAAAGAGTCGAACTTGACCGAAAGATGATTGCCGATAAAGTCCGCTATTTCCTTGATGTCGATGAACCCACTTCAGAAGAATTGATTTCGAACAGCACGTTTGTCTATAGTAAAACACATCGTGTCAGAAACGTGCATGCTTCAGATGGAGAGCATTTGTTGTCGCCAAGAATGCGAGATGGAGGTTTGAGTTTGACTTTGGAGGGGGCTAGACGCCTCCATGGAACGGCAATTCCAACCGTAGTTGTCAATGAAGATTCAGTTCCATTCACTCGCAAAGGACGAAATGTCATGCATGGATTCATTGTTGAAGTCAAGGGTGAGCTCACACCAGGGTTGCCTTGCCTTGTCGAGGATCTGAATGGTGAATTCATCGGTCATGGTGTGTCCTTGTGTACGGCCGATGAGGTCGCCTGCTTCACCAAAGGCATCGCCATCAAGATTCGCGATGGTATCGGAGATTAGTCACCCATGCCGGGGCATGGTTCATAGAGCATCTTCAGGTCAGTACCTCCGACGATTCATAGAATCGGTGGGGTGAGTCAGTTGACAGAGGATTGGATTATTCAAACCAATGACCTCGTCAAGAAGTACGGTGAACACGTTGCACTCGATAGTGTAAACATCTCTGTGAAAACCGGTGCAACTGGATTACTGGGGCCCAATGGGGCTGGAAAATCAACGCTTCTGAAGACGATTCTCGGCCTGATTGCATTGACAAGCGGTGGAGGCAAAGTATTGGGCCATGACATCGCAACAGAGGGGGCTAAGATTCGACAAAGAATTGGGTACATGCCCGAATACGATTGTCTGACCCCTGATATGCCGGCCATTGACCAAGTGCGCTACTCCGGAGAGTTGCTTGGAATGAATCCATTTGCTGCGACTCAGCGTGCTCACGAAGTATTGGAGTATGTGGGTCTCAAGGATCAGCGATACCGACAAATTTCGACATATAGCACGGGAATGGAACAGTCCGCAAAGTTGGCCTGTGCCTTGATCCATGACCCTGACCTACTCATCTGCGACGAACCAACCAATGGCTTGGATGCTCGATCTCGAACATTCATGTTGGATACTCTGTTTCAAGTGGTCAAACAAGGCGGCCGTTCTATCATCATGAGCAGTCACCTCATGGATGATGTTGAGCGGATTTGCGACCGAATGTTGATGATTCACAAAGGACAGGTAATCGCTCAGGGTCGAATTGAAGATCTCAAGGCCATTGATCGTGAAATCGAAATTTTCGTTTGGGGTGGAGCCAGTAAACTCGAAGAGAAATTGAACGACATGGGTCAATCTGTACGTCGAACTGGAAGGGTCATGCGAATTACTCGTGTCGATGATTCCACTTACGGTACGATTATTGAAGCCGCGGCGAAAACCGGTGTTCAGATTCGAAAAATGCAGGATTACGAGCCCAGTTTGGAAGATCTCTTCATTGTCATCATGGACCGTTTGGGATACACCGTCAAATCAAGTAGTGATTTGCTGGAAAGCACAACTCCTGCAATGGACAATGCTGCCAATCAGGGGAGGCAAATCGCATGAGTGAGGACGAATCTTTCGACTTAGGCGACCTTCTACCTCAGGCGCCCGACACACCTCCGACCTCTGAAAAAGAAGCTGAATTTTTGGGCGAATCGGGTCTTGCAGTAACCGGAAAAGCGCGAATGGAAGCGGCCTATGGCACTGATGAAGGAGAAGGACAAAACGTCGCGATTGTCGCCCAGAGTGCTTCGGTTGAGGCGGGAACAATCTTCCATCAAATCTATCGGCCGTGGCGTGGAGTTCTCAATCCTCGATGGGTTCGAAATTGGTCCATTCTACGCCACCACGTCTACGGTTTGTTCACCAAGGGGCACCGCCCCTGGCCCTTATCGACAAAGCTGCTCATTGTGTTGATTTTATTCGGTTCCTTTCTGCCCATTTTTTCGCTCCTATTGGCCGTCCTCACGAACATTGAATTCTTGATGGAATTCTATGGGATCAATCGAGCCAATCTGTGGGGGCATGTGCTAGGAACTTTCCACAACACCTGTTGTTGGCCCCTGTTGACTGCAGTGGTGGTGGGAGGCTTGATTTCAGAGGACCGTCAGCATGGCACTTCTGCAATTTATTTCTCAAGACCGGTTACAAGAACAGATTACACTCTGATGAAATTCCTCTCAGCTGCCTCCATTTTGTCATTGGTGATTGTCATTTCTTACTGCGCATACTTTGCAGCAGGAATTGTTCTCAACAATGAAGGCTGGGCCTTCCTTCTGGATACAACGACCTACTTCATGGGTGGATTGGTGGTGGCCATCATGCTGGTGTTCACCTTCACCAGCATCGGGTTGGCCCTCTCTAGCCTGAGTACGGGGCGATTCTTCCCAGCAGCATCTTTCCTCGGAGTCATTTTCGGAACCCGAATATTGGCCTTCCTCATCAAACTCCTGTTTGAGCGAGATACGCTGTACTTGATCAGCCCATACGACAACTTAGCCCATACTGGGCAATGGATGATGGGTCTGAATCCGACCTATGATTTCCCCGTCGCATGGTCATTTGTGGTTCTACTAGTGATGAATGCCGTATCGCTGTATGTACTCATCAGTCGTGTGAATTCTCTGGAGGTGACGCGTGAATGATGCCTGACATGCAACAAGTGGGCGAAGGGCAGCCCAACCAAGACTGGCAGAAGATTCCAGAAGCTCCTGCAATCATGGTCGATCATGTCTCCAAATGGTACGGTCAAGTCATTGGATTGAATGATGTGAGTTTGGCCATCAGTGGAGGTGTTACCGGCGTCCTAGGGATGAATGGTGCCGGTAAATCGACCTTGCTGAAGATGATTGTAGGTCGCATTCAACCCAGTCAAGGACAGATACGGTTGTTTGGCACAGACCCCTTCAAGAATCCCGCTCCATACCACCGCCTAGGCTACGTCAGTGAGTCAGAGAAGTTGTATGATTGGATGACGGGATTGGATTTCGTCACCACCCTCGCCCGCCTTCATGGAAATACGCGTGACGAGGCCAAAGAGAAGGCCCTGCATGTATTGGATTTCGTGGGCCTAACCGATGTGGCCAACAAGGAGATTGGCAAGTACAGTAAAGGGATGCGCCAACGCGTGAAGATAGCTCATGCATTGGTCAATGATCCCGATTTGATCGTTCTAGATGAACCACTTCAGGGCTGTGACCCTCTCGCTCGGACCACGATCATGAATGTCATTCGTGAATTGGGCGCCATGGGTAAAACAATCATCGTCACCAGTCATATCCTTTCAGAAATCGAGCGCATCACCGAGCAAATCGTGATTCTCCACAATGGTCGATTGCTGGCTCTAGGCAATCTCCATGCGATTCGAGAGTTGCTTGATCACATTCCACATCGAATCCTGTTGAGGACACCCAATCCACGTGAGTTGGGGCGAACGGTATTGCACCACCCCTCTGTTTACGGTGTAAGATTTCCCAATCCTCAGGAACTGATTATCGAAACCAACAACCTATCCGATGTGCATCAAGGGTTGCCCGCCCTCATCGTTGAATCGGGGGTCCAAGTCACTGCCATTGAAAATCCAGATGACAATTTGGAATCCTTACTGGGCTACTTAATTGGGGGCCGTTCATAATGCAGCAACCTCCCCAAATGACCCCAGGTCCTCCCAAGCGCAATCTCTCCGAAACCGTTTGGACTAAACTGGATCGGAAAGCCACAGCAGTTGCCGAATTTACCATGCGACAATATCGGAAGAAGCGTTCGACTTGGGTGTTAGGTTCCATCGGTTTGATTTTAGTAAGTATCGTCTTACTTTTCTATATCGACGCCATGTCTGAAGGCCCGAATCTACCCGAATGGATTTCTGATAACGATGGAGATGGACTGATTGATGAGGATCCATCTGAGTGGGATGGGTCTCAATTGAAGAGTGTTGGCGATGTTGACAATGATGGGGATTGTTGGGCTAGGGAACCGTTTGATAGAGATTGGAATGGGGATGGGATTGATTGCAACGTGATTTACAATTACGATAGCAATGGGGTTTTGGTTTCGATTGATGCTGACCCCAATGTCGATGAAGATCCCAATGAAGCCGTATTTTTGGAAGAGACCGTCCATCGTTCATTCCTTGTTGGATTCGCGAAGTTTGGATTTATTTTCGTTCTAGGTCTTTTCCTTCCAATGTTCTTGGCCACGGGCCTTATTCGAAATGAGCAGGAGGCGGGGACGCTGCATTACCTCGTTGGAAAGCCGATTGCAAGAGCTGAAATTTTGATGTACAGGGTCCTTGGATTCTTGGGAATCGCTTGGCCTTACTTCATCGGTCTCATTTTGCTCTGTGCTTTGGTCACCGGTTTCTTCGGTCCCGGAGACTCAATATTCCGATTTTCAGATTTAGGGATCTGGTTTGGAATCATGTTGGCCGTATTGTTGGCCGTATTGGTTTATTCTGTGATTTTCGTCACTTTCGGCCTGATTGGAAGAAAGTTTGGATACATTGCAGTATTCTTCTATGCGACTTTTGAATTCTTCATGTTGCTCTTAGGGACGGCTAGCAGTGGTTCTTCAGTGCGAATGAAAGCATTGACCTCAATGTCGGTCTCATTTTGGTGTACGGAGATCATCAATTCTACAGCTTGGCTGGTCTGGGGCGATTGGAACTATTGGAATGGTCTGACAAAATTACCGGCTTGGTCTCAGGGTGATTTCAATCCATTGGAACTCGCACTGTGGGGGATCTGGGGTACGCCATTCCCGACCGCAAATCCTCTACTGAACATGGCACTGTCAATTGTTGTACTTCTGATGATTACTGGTGTGGGTATTTTGGTTGGACAATCGATGTTCAAAAAGCGTGAATTACATTGAGGTGATTAAATCCAACCGCAAGCTCCTGAGACCTTTGGAGGCGATTTGTCCTCATTATGGAGATTGGATACTCTGCCGCCATTGCGGCGTCTTTCTTGGTGGTGGTGGTGGTGGTTGATTGTCCTGCCCGATGCCAAGAACCCAAAGCGGAGTCGGCAACTGATGGTGTTGTGGTCAACCAAAGATGCTCCTCATGTACGCGTCAATGAGCACGAATGGAAACCCGAGGGTCGCTTCCACATTGATGAGGATGGTCGACACACCTTGCCAGGCATGGTTTGTGCGTGGTGGTATGATGGCGAAGATATGCATGAGCCCTATCTGATGCATGAGACACGAATTGTGGCCATGGATGGCCAACATCCCGACTGGCCGGGTACAGGTGAATTCCCCGGGTCGGGGGCGGTCGTTCCAGTCGCAACCGAGGATTTGTCCATGGGCCTCGCTGACGATGGAAGCCATTTCTGGTTGAAATGCAAAGGCGATGCATCTGCAGTTGAAAACGGAGCCCCGGAACGATTCGATTTGAAAATCACCCCTTGGACCAAAGCCGCCTCCTCGGCAGCGTATTCCAACAACGTATTCGGTAACTCAATGGGTTACGATATCATACGCCTACATGCCTGTAAATGCCATGGAATGGTCGGTGAAGACTCGGTGCAAGGGACGGCTTACTTCCAGAAAGTCACCGTACAGGCTCCTTCAATACCGTGGTTTTGGGGGTTCTTACATTTCAGCGATGGCACTTACCTTGATTGGTTTATTCCACATGCATCTTTTTCGATGACAGCTCGAGATTCAAGGGCATGGAAATTACGTGATGTAGCGCAATTTCCGATTCGGACCGCAGGTTTACTTCACGACGAAAAACGAGGTCGAAGTGAACGATTTGAGCGCTGTGAAGTTGAATTGCTCCCCCCTGAATCTGATTTTGATTGCGATGCCCACGGTGAGTTGCTTCCACGATTTGCCATTCGGGTTTGGAACGGTCGAACTCAGGTTGGTCTCCGGGTAAAGGCGGCGAATCGAGCCCACTGGACCTTTGATCAGCCGACGAGGGCTGGTCTGGTGAGTCACTTGACTTACAACGAGTACCCCCTGGAGGTAGAATCGTTGACCATTCTCGATGAGAAGGGCGTGCGGACCCTAGATGACTTTGAATGGGTACATGGCAACGCGGAGCATGCTTGGGGATTGCTGCATTGAACGAACTTGAAGAGAATCTACCATAGCATGAAATACTGCGCTGTCTAATTCACGTTTACACAGAGGTTTGCCCATGACTGAAGAAGAGACCATTCCTTCGATGATGCCATCGATGGCTCCTGCAGAAGATGAAGAAGAATCAGCTCCAATGACCGATGAGGAAGTGGCCGCAAAAACACAAGCACGTCTGCAAAAAAAACTGCGTGTTGGTGATGGAGAAGACATTCTCCTAACTCGTCGGTGTTCGATTTTTGCATTCATGCCGATGTACATTATCGGATTCATGATTCTTGGCATTCATCTTTTCTTCGATTGGGCCACGGCTCCAGATGACGCAACTTGGTACGAATCAGTGTTCTTTTTCCTCGTTGAAGCCAGTGGTTGGTTGAATGGCCTTGGTTTTGCCTTTGTGATGCTGTTTTTCACATGGGTCAACCGCGTCATCAACCATCCTGCCAGTGGTCGTTGGGTGACATTGTATCTGATAATCGTCTCAATTACACCCTTGGTGATCAACTTTGACACCTTGTTAGCCAACCTACCCTTTGGTCTGGGAACTGAGCAAGAATTCATTCCCTTTGGATACGATATCGCGACCGCAGGGATTGTCTATTTCGCCATCTTCATGCTACTGACGTTCCTTTACCAGAAGAGTTTCTTGTATGCAGTAACTTCGGAGAGAATCATCCACTACCAATGGTTCCTTTACGAACGAGATGCACACCGGGTTTTGCATGAAGACATCGTCAAGGTTCATACCAAGCGTACTCCAATGGGGGCGGTTTTCGGCTACAATACGATCTACTGCGATATTGGAGATGGGTCGCATCTGAGCACCGAATCGGTCGGTGGAGGCGTGGCTATCCCTGGCAGTGGTACAACAACGACAACCAATGCAGAGGGTGAAGTCAAGAAGGGTTGGAGCGTATTCAGCATGTTACGCAAGATGATCTTCTTCGCAACATTCCAGCGCACCATCAAGACCGAGCGCTTCACACCGGACCAATCCTTCTACGGGATTCGTCAGTGGGAAGAAGCATTTGACCTCATCAACAAGTTGCAGCACGAGAATTCCATGGCGACAAAGCAGGATCAGCAGCTTGAGGTTTTGATGCAGATGAAGGACATGTTGAGCAACAACCCTGAGGCGGCTGAAGGCGAAGAGATTGACGATTTGCTCGGCGACATTTGAGTGAATGTCTATCGCCGCTTCATTCATAGGGAGATTCGAGCCCGCAGGGGTTGATGTCAGACGATATTATGGTCAAGGCCGCGCAAGCGATGTCCGCTGGAGATTTCAAAGGTGCCATGGATGTATTCCAGGGTCTAATTGATTCAGAACCGGAAAATCCCATCGGTCACTATGGATGGGCTGAAGCCGCATTCATGCGACTTTCCATCGATATGGAGGAAGATGTACCTGCGGGAAAAATCATGCAAGTGTACAAGAAAGCGATGGCACTCGATGAAGACAATCTTGAGTATGTCGCCAGTTTTGCGAACTTCTGCTTAGATTGCGGTCGTATTCCAATGGCCATCAAGGAATACCAGCGTTTGGAGAAAATGGCAGATTTGGCAGAAATCCCCGTCGAAGACACACTCTTCGATGCGAGTCGCCTGATTGTTGATGCCATTGAGCGAGTCGGTCAAGGAAGAGACGAACCTATGATTCAGCCGTGGTTGAAACAAGCCCTTGTTTGGGCCGTCGGTGGACTCGGATACAGTGCCGAAGATGCCATTGCCACCCTGTCGAGCGAGTGAGGGGCCATCATGGCTCAGGCGGTGCGAATCGCCGTTGCTGTTGGATACCTTGGTCGAGGATATTCAGGTTCTCAAGTTCAACCTGATGTGCCCACCGTTCAGGGTGAATTGGAAGCCGCACTATTCCATCTCAATTGGTGCAAACGTGGAACACATCCGGTGACCCTCTCGAGTCGAACCGATGGTGGCGTTGATGCTAGAATGAACATCGCCAGTTTTGACATCTCACCCGAGATTTGGGAGAGTGGGGGTGAACGAGCGATGATTACGGCCTTGAACGATCTATTGCCAACCGACATTCGAGTCTGGGCGGCACAACAAGTCGCATTGGATTTCCAGACTCGAAATGCATCCTCAAGGACATATCTGTATCGTTTACAGGCCTTAGAAGGTTGGCCGAATGCAACGGTTGACGAACTGAATTCATGGTGTAAGATATTCATTGGTGAACATGACTTTCGTAATTTTTGTCGGCCTCAGGAGGGGCGTACGACCCTCAAACGAGTCTTGCATTGTGAACCTTGGCTCGATGCATCAGGTAATATCCTGGGTTTTTCGATTGAGGCAGAAGGGTTTGTTTGGAACCAAGTCCGCCGGATTGCGTCAGCACTGCTGGGTTTGGCACGAAATCGCTGGACTATTGAAGATCTCAAATCAGCCTTGAACCATCCTGATCTACCGGCAGATTTTGGCCGTTCAAGCCCAGAGTGGCTGACATTGTGGCGCATCGATCATCCATCCACACCTCATCTTGTTGAGAAAGCAAATGATACCTTTGAGTTACCACTGATGGCAGAACCACCCGCAACCGGGCGAGCGTTTCGTTTGTGGGCAAGCAAGGCTAGGGGCGAACAGGATCAATTGCACCAATCTGCTTGGCTGGCACACCTCAGTGCGCGATGAGAGTGACTTCATCACCATCTGAGAGCCCCAAATTTTCCCGCAGATAATACACGGAAATCACTTCGATAACATCGACGTGCCGGGTCAAATCAGGAATCAAAATCGCACATTCAATTTCCTCGTTTGAATCGGATTTCCTCATTGTCGCGAGGAAAGCGGTGGCCCCACCGAATGATCTCCCTTCTCTCAAGAATCCACGAATCCGATGTGTATTGATTGAGGAGACATCAACGGATTCTACCTGCGCCTTAACATTCGAGTCGATATCAAGTGTATCGATGCCCGAAGAGTTGCGCAATGCAACATATTTTGCGAAGTGTTCTCCACTGACTTGAACGTTTAGAGTTCCCGGCCAAACCTCTCGACCTAAGAGTTCCTGGAATTGAGATTGGTAGTGCTCTTGTGCCATGAAAACTTGAGCGCGCCCGAGGCCACTGCTGACGTTTCCTCTCAGCTCCATGAAGGGGACGCGCAGACCTTACCCTATAACGATTCAAGCGTGAAGGAATCCCCATCATTGGCGACGGACCAACCCATATCTCGCAGAATCTGACTTTGTTCAGATTGGGGGTCGCACAGTGGATTTGTATGATTAAGGTGGAAAAATCGAATGTCTGGGTCTCCAGATTGTTTTACACCTAAGCGTTGCAGGGATTCTTCAACGGTGGGGTGAGGAATTTCTTGCATATCGCGATTCTGAAGTTCATCCGCATTCCAAAACGTTCCGTCTAGCAACGCTACATTCACTCTCAATTGTGCCATCCACTCTCGGATGTCTAGCTGATTTAGTGTCTCTTCCCACGAATCATGGTCCGGTAAAAAGAGCAAGCGCCCACCACCTGAATCGATTACTAGGGCATGGCAGTCGGTAAATTCTGAACGATGTGGTACAGGAATCGGTTCGATGGTGAACCCACATTCAGTTGTAGGTCGAAATGCAACATTGCTCTGCCAAATTTTGAGGGTAATCGCTCCCTGATCAATCAAGGCTGCGTATGCAGGTGTATGTTCGATATGCTGAGACACCGATTGACTGCAATGGACCTTGACATCACGTGTACTCATCACCTCCTTACCGAGCAGCCCCAATCCATCGATATGACCCAAGTGTGCATGAGTAAGACTGATCGACTTTGGGATTGAAGGATGATGTCCTAAATCTTGCTTCCATATCTGGAATTGAGTATACATCATTCGACTGGCTTCGACCAAATGGTGACTCCCGTCTAGGCCCGTAATGCCGAGGGCGACGGGCATCCTAGGGTTTGTTTGAGCAATGTGACTCATACAACAAGCTCTTTGGCAACCCGGCTGAGGAAACCCGCCATCTTGAGCCGTTCCAAGCACGGTCACACGGACTTCGCCCACATGGGGTCGTGTCATGTTGCGGTCATAATCTCTTGGCGTAAGCATCAACAGGCATAGCGGAGTCGCCCAATCATGGCACGGGAACATCAGTGGATGGCAGAGCGCTACGACGAGTTGGTCGCAGGGGGCCTGAATTGGGATCCACCGACTCTGGAAAGCGCAAGTGAACCTGAATGTACTGTTGATGGTCAACAGATGATTATGCTCTCAGCCAACAATTATCTCAATCTGACCACTCACCCAAAAGTGGTTGCTGCCATGATTGAAGCGACTCAAAAATATGGAGCTGGCAGCGGTTCTGTCCGAGCGATTTCGGGGACCATGGACATTCATTTGCAAGCCGAAGAAGCAGTGGCCAAATTCAAGGGTGTGGAGGCAAGTTTAATCTATAGTGCGGGGTACACTGCGAATGTCGGACTCATTCCAACGTTGGTTCAGGGAAAGCAGGATGTCATCATTTCAGATGAATTGAACCACGGTTCGATCATTGATGGAGTCCGCTTGACGAAGGCCCAGCGCGAGGTTTACCCACACAATGACATGGATGGCCTTGAGCAGGCTTTGAAAAACCACTCTGATGCAGATCGAAAACTCATCATTACCGATGGAGTATTTTCGATGGATGGTGACATCTGTCCCCTAGATGAGATTACCGAATTGGCTGAAGCCCATGATGCCATGGTGATGGTTGATGATTGTCATGGAGAAGGGGTCATGGGGAGTCGGGGCGCTGGTATCGTTGACCATTTTTCACTCCAAGGCCGTGTTGATTTTGAAGTAGGTTCATTTTCCAAAGCTTTGGGGGTCCAAGGTGGAATCTTAGCCGGCAGTGCTCAGATGCGCTTGCATGCATTGAATCATTCCCGTTCTTGGCTGCTTTCGGGCAGTCAACCACCGGGTGTTGCAGCAGCTCAGAAAGCCGCAGTTGAGGTTTTGATGGATGAACCGCAACATCATCAGCGACTTTGGGAAAACACTCGAAAATTCCGAACCGAAATGACCTCCCTTGGATTTGATTTAGGGGTTTCAACCACACCAATCATCCCGGTCATGTGTGGAGAAAGTCGCATTGCCAAGGACTTGGTCGTCGCTTTGCGTGACCAAGGTATCGTTGCCGGAGCCATCGTTTTCCCGATGGTGGCACGAGATGCAGCTCGAGTACGAAATCAATTGTCTGCAGGTTTGACTGATGCGCAATTGGACAGTGTTCTACGTGGTTACGAACTGGCGGGACGAGAGGTCGGCCTCATCTGATTATTCTTCAGAATCGGATTGATACAGTATGGGGGGTTCTTCTTCAATCGAATCGATCACGATTTCCATATCGTTATCCGATTCATCCATCTGGACAGCATTATCGGGTTCGGGCAGGCGTCCTTCAAACGGATCCAATCCTTCTTCAAGCCGACAGAGGATTCTCCATCGAGGCGCCCATGAGAGGTGAATGTAGGCTGGGCCGGGTCCCAATAGTAAGAACCAGCCAAGGTATACCAGCCCATTTGCCAAGGTTTCCGAGATTTCTGATTCAATTCCAGTGACGAAAAATATGCTAATGATTGACAAGCCTAGGAAAGGCATCGGGAAGACCCAGGCTCGTCGAAGGGAAATGGGTGGGCGGTGCAAAATTGTCGCGAAGAAGAGCGAAACGTGACCAACAATTGCAACAACCAGCATCAACAGCAATCCAAGAAATGCCCAATCACGCAATGTATCCTGATTCCATCCATTCGAGTAGCCGATGGGTAACATTAGTGATATGGCTACCAAGAAACCATAGAATCCTCCGATGAATGCAGGGTGTGTCATGGCTAGGGGTTGCTTGGCAAATCGTTGTGACAACTCCCCGCCTTCAATGAGTTGACGTTGTTCAGGGGGGAGGTCTTCGATGTCCTCTCTCCAACCCATACATGGTTTGCAAATTGGTACGCATATTGTCTTACGGGTCAATGAAATCCATCGATTCACGATTCCGGCTTGCTTTTGTCTTCGCCACTTTTCGACTGTTTGAAGGCACGGAGGAGTGCACCTGGCTCGTAATCGAGGCTCCCTTCTTCGGTATCCATCCATTCTCGTTCGAGTACACCCTCGGCGGTTTTTTCCCTCTCTCGTGCGGCTTCGAATTCATCATCTGCTCCCTCTTCTCGGGCTTGAGCACTCGCAAGTGCCTGTGCCATATTGATGATTTTAATGACATCAGCATCGGAAAAAGGGTCATTTTCACATCGTACCAAAACTTCACCTTCACTGTCTCCGTTCCTGAGTAAGACTCGTTCCAAGAGTGGATCAGCAGTGACGGCGATGCGAACATCCGTGTGTAAGGGAATCCATTTTTTTTCTTGATCGAAAACATACACAGTGGTATCTTCAACATCGTCGGAATGGTGCCACGGATGTCCTGAAGATATGGAAATAAAATCGAGTTCGCTTTTCTTCTTCTTTACAACCCAAACTCTCCATGCCATGAGCATTAGTATCCATGCAGTGATTGGCAGCAAACTATTGTCCATTCCAAATCCAAGAATTAGGAGGATTACTGATAGAAATAAACTGCCTGAGATTAAGAAAAATAATCCGATTTGCACTTCTCTCTTCATATCGACCCAAGAACTTCCAATTTCAGTGTTTGATAGCAACACTGAATTTTCGGGCGCCTCGACCATACATCTCGCATGAGGTCAACAACCTCAACATTGCTGTTTGATTTTTACGGAATTTGCCACCATTTCGAATTGCTCAACATCGGTATGGAAAGGTTCCGATTCAGAATATAGACTGGCCACGTCAATGCCAAAAAGACCATCCATCACGGGCTCCAATTTCACACTGGCTTTTTTCCATAGGTTCGTTACGCCTCGAACTTTCTTGCGTTCATGATTCAACAACATCGCAGCAATCTGAATCAATCCTTGGACACCATCGATCAGTTCTTGTCCAGCCACTCCTTTGAGCGATTTCCAAAGATCTTCCCAGTCTTCATGTGCATGCCAAAATCGCCCTTCGTTGAAGTGTTCCACTCCGGCATTGAGCCAATCCGTTTGTTGCTTAGACAACTCCACTTGTACTCTGAAACATTGCCATTTTTTGAACATCTCGGCGATTTTACTCTACCAATCGAATCGGGCTCCCGCCCCCTTTGGGGGGCGGTTGTTTCAAGAGGCGTCCGAGGCGACGCATAGCGTCGGTGAGAGCGTGGTCGAACTTCCTAGGGGCAAAGTCAGCGAAACTCGACGCGGTGGCGTCGGGGTACTGGAGCTCCTTTTGGTCGACATGCAGAAGCGTTCAGATTCGGGATACATTCGCTGTGAGGCAGGTGCATTGGGGGGTGCAATAGGCCAGATTACTGTACGTCAAGGAACACCCTCAATGGCATTGTATGAAGATGCAGAAGGTGGCGTATTGGTCGGCCATTCAGCCTTGGGGGCACTCCAAGAAGCAGCCTCACTTGAAGGAAGTCAATTGACTCGCCATCATGAAATCGATTTGGATCGGATTGAATCTTTGAATCCTACAGCGATGCTTGACATGGCCGAGGGAGATTTACTTCCTTGGGGTGATGACATTGAGGCCGAAGCTTGGTGGGCTCGTCGACAACGCAAGCGACGACAATGGAAGCGGCTTGATGCATGGATTCCAGAAGAAGAAGATGGTGCTGCAACTGAAACAGAATTGCCCCCCCTTCCATTCCATCCCGGGTCGGAACTTTTGCCCGGAATGGTCACCATGATTGATTCTCAATCACCCGAGCAAATTTTTGCTTTAGGCGCCCACTTGGGTCACATCGGGCATCCGTTGCTGGTCATCTCTCGAATTCCTGGGAATCGACTTGAGGATGATTTCGCTTTACCGATTTCACTTACGAAATGGCTGACTGAAAAGGGAGAAGGCGAACAAGTTTGCAAGGCCACCCTCGAAGATATCCGTAGAGAAATTGAGGGGTTCCTTTTTGCAGCCGAACGAGCCGTCATCATCCTCGATGGTCTAGAATTCTTGGTGGGCCTGCATGGGTTCGATCGTACGGTCGAACTTGTACGCTCTCTCATCGATTCGATTACCACGCAAAATCATCTGCTGATGATTCCAGCAGATCTTGATGTGTTTACCTCGCGCCAACGCGCCATTTTACTCCGCGAAGTCGACGTACTCGATAATTCACGAGTCAATCATTGGGCAGAGCGCCCTGCAAGGTTGGAAGGTCATCCATTTTGCTCCGACGATTGGGCTGGGATTGAGGTTCCGTCTCCCGTTGTTGAAGTACAGAGTCCACCCCCTGCTCCAGAAATTGATGATTCAAGCAACCGTTGGTCAATCAGCGGAGTCGTGGATGCTTGGAGGGAAGAGCGCCATTCCGAAATTCAAGCAGTGACCGAATCAACTCCTGAAGTGGCCGACGACCAAACCGAATTGCCAAGTTGGGCTACAGCACCCTCTGCCAACAGAGGAGATTCTGTCGTCGAAGAAGAATCTTCCCCGGCTATAGACCAGCCACCACCCCTTCCAGAAATCGAATTGGTTGAAGAATCAGCTGAAGTAATTGAAAATGTTATACAACCCGTCATTGAAAAAGGTCCGAAATCACCTACCGTAAATCATCGAGGAAATGTTCGTCGTAAAGTTCGCTCAAAATCGGTAGCAAAAGATGGTCTAATCCACCTTTCGCCAGTTGACGTGGGTGAAATTCGTAGCGAAAATCCACAACGATTCGAGAAAGAAGGCATGGATTTAGCAGCATCTAGGGCCCGTGAAGTCGAGGCTAAGGTGGTATTACCTGAGGAAATTATCACTCCAAGAGATCAACTTGAATTTGCTGCAAGTCGAGCGCGAATCGTCGAACCGGGAGTCCATTACGAAACCGAGCCGAACATGCGAGTGATTGGCATGAGTGCCGCGAGTCGTGCAGCAGCGGGCGGTGATGTTTCTCAAGCAACCCCCCCTCTGAGTTCGAACAAGGCGGTTCGTGAAGCCAGCAGTCGTGCCCAACGAACACAACATCTGACTGGGAGATTGGCCGATCTCGAAAAAGCCCATATTCGCGCGATGAGTACGGCATTTACAGGGAGTGGGAACACCCAGGTGACCATTTGGGAACGACTTCGGAAGCTGGAATCCGCAGGTATCGATATCCAACCGATTGTCGATCAATTTGAGGTGGACCCTGATGGCGCATTAATCGCACTTAAGGAGGCAGAAAAATGAGTACATTCCGCACACCGCTTCGTGAAGCAATGGAGCGCAGTCGGCGATTTTTGGGTGATTCACAGCGACAAGAATCGGAGTCTCAGGGCCAAAGTACGTTGCTTGATCATATCTCCATCCGAGAAAGAGTGCGAGCGGAAGCAAGGTTTGCCAAACGTCATGATTTGCCGACCAATGCTCCTTCTCCTCTTGAGCGTCTTGCAATTCTCAGTGGCGACGATTCCGGTTACGCCGAGATGGTCCAATCACGTTTGGAAGCGATGCGAGGTAAAATTCTCCAAGACAGTCCACTCAATCTTGAGGGTGAGCCCTCTCGCCTACCTGCCGATGTACCTCGTTGGGTGGTGGGCCAAGATCAAGCTGAAAATCGCGACTCAGTGGTGCCGATTTGGCGGGAAGTGCTCGATGAGCACCGAAGCCTCAATCCGGCAGAACCTCTCAGTGATGCGGATTTGGGTTCGCCTCAGATTGTTGAGCCTGGTCCGGCCCCCACCTCACTTGAATTTGCAGGGCATTGGCCACCCTACTTGCCAGAAAGGCCCGGACTTGATTTTGCAAGTTGGCAACAAGGCCCCTCAAACCGAATTGCTACACAAGCCGCAAGTGAGGTCATCGATTATCCTGCTCGTCGCCTCAATCCATTGCTTATCCACGGTTCGGCGGGGACCGGAAAGAGTCATCTTCTCTGGGCCATTGGAGAGTCTCTACACGGCGGGATACCCGATCGAGATGTGCGGTTGGTTACGGCCGAAACATTCCCTGAACATCTTCCCGATGGGTGGGATGATTTACTCCTCTACGCGAGTACACTGCTAATCGATGACGCGGATCGAATTTTGATGCGCCCCTCGGGTCCTGCCAATCTGGCCAATATGATAGGTTGGGCGATAGACATCGGTGCACAGGTTATCCTCACTTCTTCGCGACGTTTGGCAGCCGATTCGTTGCCCATGGGCCGCTTAAGGCAGGCCGTTTCTTCAGGTGTACATGTTGAACTTGGAACGCCTTCTGAGGCCACCATGCTCTTGCTTCTTAGACGCAACACTCTGTCTAGAGGTGTGTCATTGTCCGATCCACAATTGCAAGTCATTGTCAGTCGTAGTCGTGGTCAATGGAGTCGAGCGAAAGCGGATTTTGAAACCGTATGTTTGGCGCTGGACTCCGGTGCACTGTTGGTCGGTGCGGTCGACGTTCGAGAATTGCTATCCGGTGAAGAACCGACCCTTGTTGATTCGACGGAAGACGAAGGCATGGATGTGGATGTCAAGGGGGCGCAAATCGTCTCTGATGTGCTAGACTCTGTTCTTCCAGAATCAGCGGAAAACCGTGCAGAAATCATCAGTCAGCGCGTTGAACTTTCAGACGATTACACACCTCCTGAATTGCGGACACCTTCTTCCATTGAGGCGATTGAATCACTCACTTCGGATACATTGCGCGGTCATCTATCGGAAATCACAGAACGCGGTGAGATGGCCACCTCCACCCCAGAAATTCCAGTGGGCAAGAACATCGATGCACTGACTGATTCAGCCTTGGATCGTTTGGAGAAAATCATCCATGAGCACCGATTTGAATTGAGGGAGCTGAATCGTGAGATTCATCACATTTCTCGAAAGGTAGACACCGCTTCCTCCGATGAGTTGGTGTCCTTTACTGACCGTATGTTGGCAATCGAAAGCCATCTCGACAAATTGCAGGAGCTGAACGCGGGAGAATATGCACCTGCTATGGAAGATTTCAATCCTGGAGACTTGATTGAACCTCGAAAACATCCAGTGCTCACCCCAGATTATACTGAGCCAGCGAAAGCGATACTGTGGCCGCTCAAGCGACGCGTGTTACTGCCCGTCGAATAATTTCGGATGGCGCCTTATTGCGACCATTTTCTGAACCCTTTCTCGGCGACTCGATCTTTGTCAAGATGACCTTGAATGACAGGCAAAGAAATCACATCTGCTTCGGAATGGCGTAACCCTGGGCAAAGTTGCACGGTTTTGTGCCAAGCTCTGGTCGAAACCATATTTTCATTCCACCATGGAAATGCCGAACACTGGTCGGGCTTGGCTTCATACACACTGCATGTTTTGTCCTCATTAAGGTAAATACAGATGCCATCGTGTTCTCGAGAACGAAGGACATAGCGCCCGTTGTGGCTACGGGTACAATCTCTGTCCAACCAGTCCTGAACCTCCATGTTGTGGTGGTTAGCCAATCTTAGAGCATCGTGTTTCGCAAGGAAAACAACGCCTCCGGGTTGGTCACAACATTTGCCACATTCGGGCTGACATTGAAATCGAACGCCGTTGGAATACCACGGTGTTCGAGCGCCCATGCCTTCCGGAGTTTCATATTGGTTTTGAGATTCTGGGTGTAATACACCCAACCCTTGCCCTTATACCAAACGCGCCTTTCGCAGGGCCGAGGAGTCCAGATGAGCGACGAGAATGGCAAGGAAGTACTCTTTGAGGTCACAAAGGACCACCTTGACACCGGTCTACGCGGAATTCCAGTTGGAACTTGCCGTACATCTTTCGTCGATCCGAAGAAGGGTGTGCACTACTGTGGCTATCCAGTAGGCGACCTTGCAGATATGAGTCCTGAGGATGTCATTTTCCTGCTTTTCGAAAAGCGTCTTCCCAATCGTCAGGAGTCGCAGGACTTCAGACATGAATTGGTTCAGCGGGCTGAACGGCTGCCAACCGGAGCATTGCGAGTCTTAGAATCACTAACACCCGGTTCAGGGCATCCCATGGATTGGTTGAGCATTGGAATTCAGTCGTTGGGTGTTGCAGAGACAACGGGGGACATCCGTGCCGATGGTCTGAATCTGATCTCACGAATGCCCGAACTGATGGCTACGATTTTCCGGCTTCGCGGTGGACGAGGTTTGCCTGAAGTGGCCAGTGAGCCCGAGCGCGGCATGGTAGAGAATTTTGTACACCTGTTGGGCCTTGAAGGCGCCGATGCCGAGCGAATGATTCGAACCCTTCGAGTTTTCCTTGTCCTACACATGGACCATGGTGGAGGCAATCTCTCGACATTCACTGGGAAAGCAGTCGCCAGCGGATGGGCCAGCCTGTATGCATCCATCTCAAGTGCAATGAACGCTCTTTCCGGTCCGCTTCACGGTCGTGCGAATCAGTCCTGCCTTGAGTTCGTCCAGCGAATCGGTACCTCGGATGAGGCTGCAGTCGAGTCGTTCGTCCGAAAGGAATTGGCTGCAGGGCGCCCGATCTATGGATTCGGCCATGCAGTCCTTCGGGCTGAAGACCCTCGTGCCGCTGCTCAATTCAAACTCGGTGAGGAAATTTGTCCTGAAGATCCCAACTTCAAGACCGTCAAGGCCCTTCGAACCATCGCTCCCAAGGTCCTTGGAGAGAATCCGAAGATCAGCAATCCGAATGCCAATGTGGACATTGCTTCTGGAACATTGCTGAATGCGGTAGGATTCCACAAGCCAGAGTATTACACCACTTTCTTCGGTTGGGCCCGTGTTGCAGGTATTGCAGCTCAGATTCTCGATGAGCGAAATGCTCGTGGCGGACGGGGGACCCCGATTTACCGACCCAAGTATTACGCCGCGGATTCAACCATTCGCCGCTTGGAGTAATCAGCTGAAGTCCTTGCCGCTTCCACGATGCCCGATCATTCGACTGACTTCCCAAGGCATGGTTTTGGCGCTTGTATCTCGAGACAATTCATCCAAGTCTCGTTCCCAACCCCACTGTTTTTTCCATGATGCAAGGAAGCCCTTGCGTTCAATGTCTGTCAGCTCATGCCAAGGTGTCACCTCACGCGTCGCTTCCTCAATCAGTGCTGCATGATGCTCAGGCTCAGCATTCTGCAATAGGGCCTGGCGTTCTACGTCTAGCGGCTGGCTTGCCCAACGTGTCCATCGTGCCCCTCCAGTTGGTAACGTCACAAATTCAGGCGATGTGTAATCAGTCAATCCGGTCAAACCCAATGTACGTAAGGAATCCTCTACTTGAATGGTCATTGGCCAAACATATGCTTGGTATCCTTTTCGCAATCGATTCAAGCGCCTTGAGGTATAACCCTCCAGTCCAAAGGTTCTGCCAAGTGTGATATGGCGAGTGGCTCCATGCAAATATTCCAGGGCGCAGGGTAGCATTGGTGCTCCGACCATCTTCTGATGTTTCAGATGGAATGCCAAAGACAGCCACATGAAGGATGGTAGTGTAAGCAAACGCTTCATTCTTCGATTCCCAACTTCGGGTGTTGCGGGTTGCAATTGGGCTACAGGCCAGTTGACGTTCGCGCGTGCGCATACATGTCTGAACCTCCGTTTGAAAGAGTAAATCACAACATTTTGCGGGTCCAAACCGACTTCATTGAGCATTGCATTTGCCATTGCCGCAATCGTCCGGGCATGTTTTTCTCGTTTCTTTGGGTTGACAGAGCCAGCAACTGCTGATCGTGGATGTGGCATCTTGAGTTCAACACAAGCGACCTTTCCATGTTCACGCCAAGCATTGGTGTAGACATCATCATCAAGCAGTGTCTGGAACAAGGGGATATTCAACTCTGCCAATTCCTCAGATGAATAGTCCTCCACCCATCTTGAGCCTCCCAATTGCTCGATTTGTGTTGGGGAAAGGAAGTTGTCATGGAAGAGGACAAGCTGACCATCAGTGGTCAATCTGAGATCGAACTCCACGCCGTCTGTATGAGTCATACCATGGCGAATTGCTTCGATTGAATTCTCAATCGGCTTGACCCAGCCCTCGGTCATTGATTGCTGCTGAATGTTCCCCATATTCAAGCGTCCCCCCTGCATCAAGCCTAAACACCGTCTACCGTAGTTTGTGTACATGTCCGATGTCGACCAGAAAGCCGTCCGTGGTTACTGCATGTACGATTGGGGTAAATCTGCGTTTGAAACCAGCGTGACTACTGCCATTCTTCCACCTTGGTTTCTCTATCTCTTCTTGGAAGCAAATGGGCTGACAACGACCATTGCTGGAATCGAAATGTCGGGTACAGCCATTTGGTCCTATTCTGTGGGTATTGCCACGCTTATCGTGGCAATGCTCAGCCCCTCATTTGGCGTCATTGCAGACCGTAGGATGATCAAAATGTGGTGGCTAAAAATCCTGACCTATCTTGGAGCTGGGGCAACATTCCTCCTGGCTGTTGCTGGAACAGGACTGGTTCCAATCAGTATGAAATGGGCTTGGTTGATGATCATGTTTGTACTGGCCAATATCGGTTTGAATGGTGCCGGTGTATTCTACAATGCACTGTTGCCACATCTTGGTGATGAAACCGAAATGGATGATATTTCCAACCGGGCCTTTGCATACGGTTACTTTGGCGGAGGCATTCTGTTGTTGGTTCATCTCGCAATGGTGATGCTATTGACCGGTGATTGGGTTATTCCTTTCGTCATGGCTTCTTCAGGGATATGGTGGTTTGGATTTGCGTTGTTGACCTTCAAATGGGTCCCTGAACCACACATCGAAGAGGAAATGGAAATCAAGAGTTTCATTGAGTCGTCAAAGTTTGCACTTTCAGAAGTCCTTTCAACTCTGAAAAAGCGCAAGGATTTCCGAACACTGTTCTTCTTCATGCTAGCCTACTTCTTCTACATTGATGGAATCAATAGTGTGACCGCGTTGGCGGGTGTCTTTGGCCCTGCAGTGTTGGGTTTGACGACGACCGATCTGATCCTAGCCATCCTAGCCATTCAGTTTGTAGCAGCTCCATCCGCCATTGGATTCACGAAAATTGCTGAGAAGTATTCGACTAAATCCGCTTTGCAACTTTCCCTCATTGTGGCGACACTGGTCGGCGTTTTGGCCTTGACATTCGCGCCACTAACCCCCGATTCACACGAAGGCTATGACTTGCAATATACATGGGACTCTGAGAATGAAACGTTCCATGCAATTGTGCTTTCTTCTTCTGGAGAATTGGCCCAGGACCCAGACAATGAAGAGCAGGAATGGGCGAAGGAATTTCGTGAGATTCTTCCTGTCCAAGTGAATGATAAAGTCAATGATGTCGAAGTCCTTGAATGGGCGAAAGATAGTGATGGCCAACCAATATCTATCGATGTAGGCAATGTATCCTTAGAGACTCTGAAAGCAAAGATTGCAGAATCTAGATTCAGTATGAGCGTGAAAATCGGTGATGATGTGCAGTCGTTTGCAGGAGTCGATCATCCAACAAACTTGGGCGATGGTCCTCTAGACTTCATCGCGGAAACTGCAAGGGACTTGGTCTGGCAACCACTTGGAATTTCAGTCACCCTTCAATTCATGATGCTGGGCGTCATGTTCGGTTCAATCATGGGGGGCTGTCAGGGTCTTTCCAGAAGCCTGTTTGGTCAAATGGTGCCGGAAACCCGCAGCGCCGAGTTCTTTGGCTTCTTCGGATTCTTTGGCAAAGTTGCAGCCTTCATTGGCCCCCTTCTATACGGAACTTTGGCCATCATGTTTGACGACCGGGTTGCCATTATGAGTATTTTCTTACTTATCTTGACGGGCACCATCATGATGAGGTGGGTCGATGTCGAGGATGGCATAGCCGTGGCCAAGGCTGAGGACGAACGTAACCGGGGTCTCACTTCTGCTGAGGAATGATTCGATCAATCAACAAGGCGACTTCAAACAACACAATCATTGGGGCGGCCATCAAAGCCAATGAAATAGGGTCTGGCGGCGACAACATGGCGCCCACAACGATACTGGAAAACCAAAGATGTCTACGATAATGGGTCATGACTGCACGTTCGACGAGTCCTCCTTTTAGAGCAATCAAGACCGCCAACGGTACTTGAAAGGCGAGGGCACTACCGAGAGCCAATGAGATGAGGAATCCAATCCAAGCTTGTAAATGCCATGTCGATTGCAAACCTACCGATGCTGCGTCTTCATGCAAATATTCAAGCAGGAACGGGATTAAAATCTCCCAGGCATAAATCAGTCCTGCGATTGCCAAAGTCAAGGACTTTGTCAACGCCCACAATCCCTTGCCAACCGAGCCGATTTCAAATCCAAAATCTAAGTCTCGACTGTACCTGGCCGCATCCCAAATCAAGGACATTACCACGAGTATAACCCCGATATATCCTGCGATTTGCAACCTGAGAAGGACCAATTCCAGCGGTTGCAAGACCACAATTTGCGTTCCTTCGGGGATGAGGCTGGATTGGTTAATGATCCAATCAATCCCCTCTCCAGCCAGAGGATAACCGAACACAAATCCAACCATGAACAAGACAGAGAGACCACGAACACGAGTCCGCAGGTGTTCTCCCAATTTTCGGAACATGCGCATTCTCGGTGCGTTCATGAGTTCCTCAATTTCCAATCGTTCAACCATGGGGGTGTCCTCGATTATGGCAATTCAGGAATAAATGGTGTTTTTCGACGTGGGCTTGATTGCGTGGAGGGTTCAGTTTGGACCACTTCAGTGACAACTTCTTGTTGTTGTGTCCATGCAGGTGCGACAACTTCGGGTTCAGGGATAGTTGCGATCTGGACGGTACGTCCCATGAGTGTCCATGCACCCTTTTCAGGATCCCATTCTGCCATGCTGGGTAGTTCAGGCGGGCGGACAGGCATCACGGCGGTGGTGGATTGTTTGCGAACCTTTTGAACCACCTTTTCCTTGATTCCAACAGCCATTGAAGCCACCTCTTTCGCACCCGTCATCGTTGCACTGACAGCCTCCTTGGTAGCATTCAATGTCACGTCAGCAGCCTGCGTTGCCATTGAAGAAAGCCGTTCGGAAACATTTGGTTTTACTTCATTCATGGTCACAATTTCTGGAATTTCGGGTATCGACGGAGTGGTCAAAGGGTCTTCTTCAATCAGTGTATCATTCGATGCAATGGGTTCACGGAAGAGTTCAGGAATCTCCGGTAGATCATGTTCTTCTGTACTCGGGGGGGTTTCCACAATAGGTTCGGACACAGGTTCGGGCTCAGGATCCCATACACCCCAGCCGATGTCATCATCATCGTCCAAGTCGATGTCGTTTTCCTCTTCTTGCAAACCCTCAGATTCAGATGCATCGTCAATGTATGCTTCGACCATGTCTGTCGTTTCTTCATCAGGAATCGTGGTCGTAAATCGGCTGTCCATGATGGGTTCTTCTCCATCAAGATCCAAGTCATCTCGACTTTCTGCAGCAGCGTTTGCGGCCGCAATTGCGCCCATCTCTCCTAATGCAGCCGATACAACATTATCGTCAACAGTTTGGACCTCACCAATGACCGATTCTACAATGGCTTGAGTGTGCGCATCGCCACCCATGGATGCGAGTGAACCGCCACTACCAAACTCAAGAGCTTCTCGCTCTTCAACATCATCATTTTTCTGAATCGCTCCGAATTCAGGGCGACGTCGCAAACAGTAGATTGCACCCAAAGTAGCAGGGAGTGCCAATCCAAAAATCAACCACTCTTGGGTGGTCATGATGCCTGCCTCGGACCATACTGGATCTGGTGAACCTCCGAAAAAACGGTCTTTCAAAAAGAGCCAGAAATGGAACTTCTGACCAACGCCTCCGTCCGCAAAAATCACTGCGGGGAAAAAGCCCAACATTCCGTTGATAACGAATACGGCCCAAGTGGGAAACGCCACTATCAGACACCAGAGTCCGGCTCTGGGATGGTACCGCTCCATGTTGTCACCGGGGAACCTGCGATGGTGCTCGTCCCTATCAACATCTCCTTCGGAGATGAACCCCTAAATCAGCGTTTGATGATGATTGAAAGCAAATCTCCATCCTTGAGGTGATGCGATAATCCCACGCGCTGCCAATCAAATTTCGCAGAGGGTCCTTTCACCCTGGCAAAACGGAATTTACGGACGAAATCACGGTGTAAATTGTTGCAAACGTCTTCGACAGTTGAGGTATCTTTGACAATCAACGGCTCGACCAAATCTGCCTCCTGACCTTGGGGTTTGAGATAGATTGACATGAACCCTAAATTGTCGTAAAGGAAGTCTTTCATTTCCTCAATGCCCATCCCGGTAAATGCCGAAATGGGCATGACAGGCCAACCACTTGGAAGCATATCAGTGGTTCGAGCAAGGTCTTCTTGACTTGCAATATCCATCTTGTTGACGACCACCACCGCCTTCGAATAAACTCGATTTTCCGCCATGGTGTCAACGATGTGATCGGCGGTCGCATCAATTCGCATTGTAACGTGTGCACTGACCATGCCGAAGGATCGAACAATATCTTGAATCTCTTGTTCAGAAAGGTGAGTCTGTTCACATGTCGCTCGAACGACAATCCCTCCCCTGTCGGTCCGTTTGACAAAGACGGGGGGTTTTTCCTCATTGAGCCGCATTCCGCTGATTTCCAATTCACGATTCAAGACGTTGAAGTGTGATTCTTGAAACGGGTCGACAACATAGAGCACCATGTCACAAGAACGAATCACACCGAGAATTTCCTTCCCACGCCCCTTACCTTCAGCTGCACCGGGAATCAATCCAGGCAAATCCAAAATCTGGATTTTGGCACCTCTGTGTTCCATCAGTCCAGGGATGCAGGTCAACGTGGTGAAAGCATAGGCACCGGTTTCGGATTCCTGCCCCGTCAATTGTGCAATCAGTGTTGATTTACCCACCGAGGGGAATCCGACCAATGCGACGGTGGCATCTCCAGATTTCTTGACCTCAAAACCCGAGGCAGGGCCGCTGCTTTTCGAATGGGCTTCTTGCGCCTCAATCTTACGCTTTAACGCCGCAATTTTGGCCTTCAGTTTGCCAATGTGGTGCATGGTGGCCTTGTTTTTCTGAGTCTTGTCAATCTCGGCTTGGATCTCTGCGATTTGTTCCTTGATTGTCGCCACAGTATCACCTCCCCGCCGGCTCTCCCGACCCTTCGGGTCGGGCTCAAGTTCTTCAATCCGATGTGCTAAATCGACATTGGGAGCATTGATGGATGGGTTGCACAAGGCGGTGGTATGGCCTCGGTGGACTTGGTCGCCCGTTTGGTCGATATCGCCGTGTTTCGAGGCTTGTGTTCGCTGCCGGGTGACCAATTGGCATTGGCACTTTCAAAGGGTGAGTTACGGAACAAACGCCCGGATGAAATCCCGTCTCTAGATCGTGCTTTTGATATCGATGCGGAAGCGGAATTCTTGGATTGGTATGATGAACAGCCCGTGGATTGGACCCCAGCAGGATTTCTCCAAGATCTTTCACAGATTCCACTTGAAGAAGCGGCAAACGGTCTTCGACTGTTGTCCGATTTGGCCAGCCCAGGCTCGTTCCGATGCTGGGAAGGGCGTGCAATGTTGTATCTTGATGTGTTGTTGGGTCGGACCATCTCTGACATTGAAGATCTGTATTCGGACTCCACTTGGGTTGATGCGAAAGCTGCGGTTTCGTCCACTCAACCCGACGAGTTTGCGGAGTCTGTCGTGATGTCATGGATGGCACAGAGAGAAGACATGGGCGAAACGTTGGATCCCAACAAGGATGCACGGATTTTACCGACAATGGAATCTCACCAAACCACAGCAGATGTTCTGCATAGAACGTTGCAAACCGCATTGTTGCCGGAATTGTTCTTGATGGTCGGTCGCGATTGGACTGAAGCATCTGCATGGGGTCAAGGGCAGTGGAATTTGCAGAATTTACTTGAAAATGGCCTTCCGGAGGTATTGGAATGAAGCCTTCGCTGATTGTTTTGGGGCGTTTCCAGCCTTTCCACAATGGGCACGCTTCAATGATTGAAGCGGCCCTAGAATTGAATCAGGGATTGCGTATTTGCATTGGTTCTTCTGAGGCTGAACCATCCTTGGACAATCCTTGGAGCGCGACCGAGCGTGAGCAAATGATTCGTGCTTGGCTGGCTGGAAGAGATGCAGAAATCGTACATGTTCCAGATTTGGGTGACCCTCCAAATTACGTGCGCCATGCAGAGAAATTCCACGGTCCAGCGGGTACATTATTCACAACCGATTTGGGAACGGCAAACCTCTATAGAGCGGCTGATTGGAATGTTATTGAGCATCCTTTGGCAAACCGTGAAGATTGGCAAGGTTGGCGAATTCGGGCCACAATCCAAATGTTGTCTACGGTCATGGAAGAAGAGGCAGTGATTGCGGCCTTGAGTGTCAATGTCCCTCTTGCGGTCGCCCAACTGATTGTCGAGAATGGTTGGCAACGCAGGTTGTTTCACATGGGGACTGGTGGGGAACCCGTCGGTTAACATGGACTCGTTTCAAATGGTGTATTTGACAAATGTTCAATCAGTCCATCGATTCGTTCCCGGTTCACTCCCATGTCGCCCCACCCCAATCTCGACTCGGAATGGATTTGGATCCATGTTCCGTTTTCGGTACACCCCGTTTCAACGAAGAAATCGTCCGGGAACATGAACCATCTAGAGTGGAATACGGTGTGTGAACTTGTAGTATCTTCGAATTCAATCGTTGCTCTAGATTGAGTTGAAACCCATTCCATGGTGGCTTGATGAAGGGCTTCAGGTGAGGCGTTTACTGCCATCATCACACGCTCACAATTGTTGCTGTTTTCAGGACAATCATCGGGGATTTCAGAGGAACTGGGTGCGGTGAATGCTCCCAAGATGTGGATGGTCAACAAGCACGCAATCCAAATCGCAGGTGGAATCAATATCCACCTTCTATCATCCATGAACTCACTCCTTGGATACAACGACCCGGGCTGGGCGTAGCACCCGATCTTTGTACATCCAACCCGATTCAAGGGTTTGGATCACGGATCCATCGGGGTGTTCCTCAGTGGCAGGGAGGGTGGTTAGGGCTTCCATGACGTTTGGGTCGAAATCAGGACCGACCTCAATCGGAGTCACGCCTTCGGCCTGAAGGGCATCGAGCAGATTGTCTCTTGTCAACCGGATTCCATCCGTCAGTGGCCCATCCTCTGCGTTATCGAGCGCTCGTTCTAAACTGTCCAGTACGGGTAAAATCCGTCCACAAAGGTTGAATCCAGCGAATTTCATTAATTCTGCACGATCCGAGGCATTTCGCTTACGGATGTTGATGATGTCTGCATCTTTGTAGGTGATTTCGGCTTCAGCCTTTTCTGCACGAGCGATGGCTTCGGCGAGTTTCTCCTCTAGGGTGGGCTCAATCGTCTCATCTTCAGCGACTTCATCAGTCGCATCTTCGACGGTTTCATCCTCTGACATCAGTTGTTGGGGAGTGGCGCCCATTCTTGAATCCGACGTGTACGAACTATGGGCGAAAGTCGTTCAACCAAACGACGCCAACTTCCAATCGCTCGTGTGTGGGGTGAATTTCCACCATGGCGACTGGGGCATCGACGACATCGGCAATTTCCTCTGCCAAGTTCAATGGGATTTCCAGCCGACCCAGGGTTTCATCGTGGAAAATAAATTGCTCAGGAATTCCAGTTTGCGATTGAATTTCAGTACTCCAACCTTTTGCGTCGTCATCGGAGCACCAAATGGCGCCGAAGACCATGGTACCGTCCTCAGTCATCTGTTCATGTGGTGAAATGGTATGTTCACCACGTCGCAAAAAGCGACGTCGAAGTTGACCTGAATCCTTGTAGGAGGCCGTGCAATACTTGACCATGAATCCGTAATCGGGTGTGACCTTTGCGTGCAAGGCTCTGGCCAACTCTCCAGAACCTTCTGCTCCGGCCGTAATCTCGCTCGACAGGTTGAATCCTCGAACTTCCATGTTGTCATAGTTACCGACCGTGATTTCCAATTCATTGAGGTTGAGAAACAATGCAGGTCCATTTCGCATTTCCTCAACCAATTCGTGCAACTGCTCCTCTTGATCCGGTTCGCAGGGCAATTCAATGCCGACATAAATTCCCGCATCTCTACAGGCCTGCATTGTGGGGACATACCGTTGGTAATCGAGATTCAGCAAATGAAATCTGATTTCATCAAGTCCGGCTTCAGCCAATGATTGAGCCACTTCGGGCTTGAATGGAATACTGGTGTACAAGTGGATGTGGTGTTTGGGTCCGAAGGCCCGCTTCAACTCTCGACAAGCTTCCATGCTCCGTTCCGCGGCCATCATGGGATCTCCACCCGTAATCCCGGTCCCGGTGGCATTCATGGCTCGTCCTTCCTCAATGATGGCGTCCCAATCTCCAATATCGACTCGTCTTTCATTGGCGTACATGAAATCAATTTCACGTCGATTTTCTGAAAGTGGACAATAATCGCACATCCAATGACAGTGGCCCGTGACGAATAGCACGAGTTTGCTCCCTATTTGGCATTGAATACAGCCCTCGGCTTCGTTGATGGAAGGAAATTCGATCAAGCGCATGCCTCCAATAGCATTCGATGGTAACGAGAATCCTCGCTCAATTCGGGGTGGAATGTGAGGGCCAATCGATTTCCTCGCCTCACACCTACCGCTTCCCCCGATAGCGTACACACCACTTCATCGCGGACTTCACCAAAGCGCGGTGCTCGAATGAAAATACCGGGGAATCCACAATCTAAAGCTGATTCAAACGAATCCACTTGACCGCCGTAGGCGTTTCGATCAATATCTGCATCCACCAATGGAACGCCACCGTCCTGGGGGTCAGCCAGAAGTATTGCACCTGCGCATGTGGCCAGAACAGGTCGCGCCTCATCCTCTCGCATCCATGCAAACAAGGCAGGCAAGAGTTGACTCGCTTCATCATTGCCACGCAAACGCATGACAGTGCTCTCTCCACCGGGCAACATCAAACCATCAATCGGTTGTTTTTGCAAATCTTCGATGGTACGCAACTCAACGGTTTCCACGTCCAACGACATCTCACTTGCAGCTCTGTGAATGGCATCGATATGGGCATGGCGAGCCCCTTGCAGCATTGCAATGCCGATGGTCACCATGTTCTGTCCGCTTCAGTGCTCGTTCTTGACGACTCCGTTTGAACAACAGTTTGCAATTCAATTGTAGCGTGCGGAGAATTCTCGCATGAAGTCGACCAAAGCCACCACGCTTTCCATTGGACATCCATTGTACAAACTTGCCCGAATTCCACCGACACTTCTGTGTCCCTTGAGTCCACCCAGGCCCGCAACTTCCGCTTCTTGGAGGAATGTAGGCTCCAATTCTTGATTGCTCAATCTCCATGTGACATTCATCACCGAGCGTGAATCCTTGTGTGCATGGGGGGCCCAAAAATCAGTTCGATCCAGTTCCTGATAGAGTAGGTTGGCTTTGGCGCGGTTGCGTGCAATCGAGCCTTTCAATCCGCCGTTTTCTTCCAACCACTTGAACACCTGATCAAGGACAAAAATGCCGAATGTATTGGGGGTATTGAACAACGATCCCTTGGAAGCATGTACGTTGTAATCCAGCATCGTTGGCAGATTGTCTCCACAGCGTTCCATGGCCCAAGGGGATAGAATCACCAAGGTCACTCCACTGGGCCCCAGATTCTTCTGCGCTCCGGCATAGATGATCTCGTGAGCGCTAACATCAAGAGGAACACCCGCAATGTCTGAGCTGGCATCCAAAATACGTGGTTTACCTGAACTGTCTGGAAGATGATGGTATTGTGTTCCATAGAGCGTATTGTTTGACGTATAGTGGAGATAAACAGCGTCTTCACGAACAGAATATTCTCCATCGCTTGGGACCGATTTGAAGCTGTTGTCCTCATCATTCCAGATGGCTTCAGCATTCCCGATGCGACCCGCTTCCTTGAGCGCCTTCTGCGACCATCCTCCGGTCACCAAGAAATCTGCCTTTTCCCCTTCATTCAAGATATTGAGGGCTGTCATGTAGAACTGTAGTGAGGCGCCTCCCTGCAGAAACAAAACGGTGTAATCATCGGGGACCGAAAGGACTCGGCGCACCCTCTCCATGGCGCTATCGACGACGCTTTGGAAAGTGGAACTTCGATGACTGATTTCACACAAGCCGAACCCTGAATCCATGAGGTTGGGCAAAGCCGCCCCCACCGCATTCACCACAGATAGCGGCAAGACTGCGGGGCCTGCACCAAAATTGTGAATTCGTTCGGGCACAACTCGATGCCAGTGCGTTCGGTCTTTGAGGGTGTGCCTGTGGTTTTCAATCCTCAGGGGCGTTAACGGGACTGGGGCAGATGACCGAACAGCAAGACTCCAAGTCTGCCAACGGCAATAGATACCCTCTGGCATACATCCGCTTATCGCGACTTTCCAGATTCCGTCGAGAGACGTGATCTTGCAATTCACGACGCTGTTTTTTGATGAGTTTTGCCAATTTGTTGACATCGGCCATGAAGACGTCTTCCCCATTGACCACTGCCCAGTACTGTGCTTTCTTCTGAGCCAATCCAAATCCTGATGGTTTCCATGAGCTCTCTCGATTTTCCCGACTTTCAACTTCGAGGTAATGATTGCCCGTTTCCACAGAAGGCCAGTCGAATCGCATGGCAATCATCGAACCATCTGGGCCTTTGCAGGTCATTCCATCTTGGCGTTGGTTTGAGGGCAATATATCCCAGCCGAGGCATTCTGCCACCGCGCGCTCGACTTCAGCTCGGTCAGACATCTGTTCACCGACCCGCGAATGCATCTCTCAAATTTGAGTCAACCGGTGTCTCATTGTGCAAAGACTATGACGCACATGTGAGAGGCGATTTCGTGTCAGATGACTTGCTTGGATTGTGCGATTACACAATGCTAGATCCTGAGGGGGACATTGAGACCTTTCTCGAAGAAGCAAATCATCACGACTTCGCAGCCATTTGTGTCTTGCCAGAGCACGTGAAAATGACCCGTTCAAGTTATTCGGGAACCATCGCTTGTGCCGCAGGTGGTTTTCCCAACGGAGACGGTCCCTTATACGAGCGAATTTCTGAGGTCAAACAGGCCATTGCGGATGGGGCGGATGAAATTGACATCGTCTTGGACTTCGATGCTTTGATGGATGGAGATCGCAACAAAGTGGCTACGGATTTAGCCCAGATGAGACAAGCCTGTGGCGACAAAATTCTGAAGGTCATTTTAGAAACGCCAGAGCTGGATTTATCCTTTGTCGAATTGGGTGCAAAATTGGCCTTGGAATTTGGCGCAGATTTCAT
>TARA_B100001121_G_scaffold232577_1_pt1 | contig 33217 bp, 42 predicted proteins | sample TARA_B100001121 | Tara Oceans TARA_B100001121 (sample SAMEA2622817) | marine metagenome | biome: marine biome (ENVO:00000447); feature: surface water layer (ENVO:00002042); material: "saline water (ENVO:00002010), including plankton (ENVO:xxxxxxxx)" | depth 5 m
CCACCCTTTTCTTCTGCTATAGTAAGGAAGATATGATTAAATCAAAACAGGCTTTAATAGATATTTCTGCAGACAACAACAACTCTCTTGGTGTTCAAACAGATGGTATGTTACTTTGTGGTATACAATTTCCTGCAGCTATGACAGGTTCAAACGTAACATTTGATTTTTCAATGGACAATACAACATTTGTAGATGTTAAAGAAACAGATGGAACTGATGTAAGCTATGCAGTATCAGTAGGAGACATTGTTCGAGTTGACCCATCAGGTTGGGCTTTTGCCAGTAATGGTTACATAAGAGTTACTTCTGATGGAAACGAAGCTGCAGACAGAAAAATAATATTACACTTTAGACATAGTTAGGAGACCCAATGAGCAATATTGGTAACCTAGTAGATAGAACCTACAGGGAATATCTTGAACCTATGGATGACCTTGTTAGTTATACAACATTATCTACAGACATAAATGATACCGTAACAAGTTTTACTTTTAATGGTGACTTGTTATCTATTGAAGAAGAAGACGCTATGGATGCAGGTACTATTATAGAAATAGACCAAGAGTTAATGTTGTGTACAAACTTAAATGCTGTAACTAATACAGTAACAGTAACTAGAGGTGCAAGAGGTACAACTAAAGCATCACATACTGCAGGTGACATAATTAAAATTGCACCGCCATTCCCACGTAAGAATGTATTTGATGCTGTATGTGACCAAATAAAAAACTTATATCCTACATTGTTTGCAACAGAAACTAAACAAGTATCAGCTAAAGTAGGATACATACCACTAAGTGGTACTAACGATAATTATTTAATAGCTCCAATAAAAGCTATATCTCAATATACAGATTTTTCTGCAGGTACAGATGACACAGGTATTGTATATTCAGGTGTTACAGTAGAACTTGTAGACCTACCTAACCCATTTACTTATACAGATTCGGATGGTGTATCACAAACAATAACATATAGTAACAATGGACCTAACAAAGTAAATGCTGTTCAAGTGTATAACGTGAACGCAGGCCATACAGTGTATATTACATTTAAAAAGAAGTTTGTAGAACCAACTGCAGAAGATAATACACTAGCTGAAATAGGTTTAGAAAGTGAATACGAACCAATAATTATGGCAGGTGTTGCAGCACAAATAATGGCAGGTAGAGATATACCAACAGCTACTACAGATTACATATCAGACCAATTAGCTACACAATCCTTTCCTGTAGAATCCGCAGCAAGAATAAGAAACTCTTTGTTGGCTTATCAAAGAGCTTTACTACAACAAGCTAGAAAAGATTTACGAGCTAGGTTCCCTGAACCAGTAACTATAAATAACTTGAGCTACGGATAATGCCTAGAATTGCATCAACAGTTAACATTTCTAACCCTAAAAGATTTGGGTATGATGTCAGAATAGATGATATATTATTACGTTCTGCGGTTGGTCCAGGTAGAGAAATGCAGATACAATCATCAGATGTACAAGAAGGACAGATAAATGTTAAACAAAATCCTGAAGATTTTACATCTAACTTAGGGCGTAAGTTTTCTCGTAATAACTTTTCAGGTGGCCAAGGTTTAGATACAGCTCATAGAATAAATGGCAATCCTAAAGATGTAACTAGATTTTTTGATAGCAAAGGTGTAGATGTATTTCACGCAGATGATGAAACAGCTTACAGTGCTAAGTTACTACACACAACAACAACACAAAGTCAAAGTTTTAGTGCTGATAATAACTTCTTAGCACAACTTACAAACGGAGATGTATTCGTAACTGATGGTACAACTATACATCAATATGATTTATCAGCAGAATCTTGGTCTGAAATATCATCTAGTACAACAGGAGCTACACATAACTTTACAGGTTTAGTTGCAGTTGGAGATAGAATGTATGCTACAACTGCTAACGGTACTTCAGGTTCACAGTTAATAGAATTTACAGGTAGTTCCTGGGTAGTAAGAACTACAGACCAGGCCTCAAATGGTTTAACAGGTATACATTTTGCTAAGGGTCAGTTGTTTATATCAGGTGATGATGGAACTGTAGGTTACTTGTGGGGTATAAGTCCTATAGGACAAACCTGGGATTCTAGTGATTTAACAGAAGCTAGTGCAATAGTTACATTTGATAATAGTTTTAGTATAACATCTGTAATAGATGCAGGTTCAGTGGTTTTAGCTGCGTCAACAAGCGGGGATATATTTTCAATAAAAGATGTAGCAGGTACTATGACACTAAAAGGTCAAACCAATATACCTTTTGAAGAAGTACATTCATTAGCTGCATCTGAAGGTATTGTATTTTTTGGAACAAAAGAAAAAACAAAATCAGTTGGTAGATTTTATACAGCTCAACTAACTGTTGCTGATGACTTATACGTTGTAGCACAAAGACAATTAATAAAAGAATGGGATATAACAGGTGTAGATAGTACACCTAAATTTATGTTTGTATCAAGAGACAGTGTTTACTGTGGCGTAAAGGAAAGTGGTAGTGAAACATTTTTGTGGAGATATTACTTACCAACTGCAGGTTTTGCTAGAAACATAAAGATAGGTGCAGGTGGATTTGTTACTGGTATTACACAAGTAGAAGGTAAGTTTATGGTAGTTGTTGCAGCAAGTGATGTATATTTAGAAACATCTACATTTGAATCTGAAGGTTATATATTGTTATCTGCTGCAGATTTCTTTACTGCTGAAGCTAAACAATTTGTAGGTGCAGAGATGTCTACACAAACTCTAGCTTCAAATACCTCAACAGAATTATTTTTTTCTACAAAGTTTGAATCGTTAGACAATCCTGATGATTCGAGTTTTAAACAAGCTATAGAACAAACGACAGGTACAGGTGACGTTGAAAAACAGATAGCTGAAGTATCTAGGTTTATAGTAGGTAAAGTAGTTCTTAAAACTTCTGATGGAATAAATACACCTAAAGTAAAATCAGTACAGTTTCGTGCATTAGCAAGGCCTGAACTTGTAGTTGCACAAATACCTATAAATGTATCAGATAGAGTTGAAAGGCCTAATCGTAAACCTATAAAAGTAAAAGGTTTAGGTGAAGCAATATATTCTGAGTTACGTACAAAAGAAGGTGCATCTGTTACGTTAGAAATATTTGACCCTGCTGAAGTTATACGTGGTGTGGTAGAAAGAATAAGCTATCCAATAAATTCAAATGTTGAAAGAGGAAGTGTAACCCAGTATGCTATAATTACGGTGCGTGGTACTAGACAGCAAACTGTTACAGATGTAACTAGCACAGAAGTGTTTGGTATTCAACAATTAGGATTATTGAAATTTGGAGCATAGATGACATTACAGACAGCAACATACAGTAACTTTTTTGAAACAACATTAAATGGTATTGTTGCATCAGGTGCTACTAACTGTACATTAACAGCAGCACCTACAACAAATGGAACTACTCCAATAGCTGCACCGTATTATTTAGTAATAGACCCTGACAATGCTTCTAACAGAGAAGTTGTATTAGTAACTGCATCCTCAGGTACAACAGTATCAGCTATGACAAGAGATGTAGAAACACGATATACTACTGACCCTACACACGTAGATGGTACAACCGTACGTATGGCCGTTGTAGGTGAAATGTTTGAAGATTTACACGACAGAGTAAATGATATAGCACTTACGGGAGATATAACAGGAACTATAAGTAGTTCAACGCAAGATATAGCTACAAGTTTTGGTAGTGGTGTTATTGTTAATGCAGATGTAAATGCTAGTGCTGCAATAGATGCAACTAAAATTCACAATGGAACTGTATCTAATACAGAGTTTGGTTTTTTAGATGGTGTATCTTCTGCAATACAAACACAGATAGACAATATATCAGCAGGTGCAGTTACACTTACAGTACCTATAACAGTTAAAGTAGCTGATGATGGCTCAGGTTCACAAAATGTATTTTACTTTTTATCAGGAACAGATACAGGAGCAGGAACTAGGTCAACTAATTTTATTTTTAAGATAGGTTTTAAATATAAGTTTGATACATCAGACAGTTCATTATCAGGACATAACTTAAAATTTTCATTAACACAAGACGGTTCGCATAACAGTGGTTCAGAGTTTACAACTAACGTAACAACTGCAGGAACACCAGGTAATGCAGGTTCATCTACAACAATAGAGATTACACCTGAAACTTTAGGTATTGCAGGAGCTACATCAACACTTTATTATTACTGTTCTAACCATAGCGGTATGGGTGGTGAAGGTGCTATAAACTTATACTCATCAGGTGGTGGTGATGGAGACATTCACGGTTTCTTATTGATGGGAGCATAATATGGGTATGTTAATGATGCTCAAAGAAGGTGGAAGTTTAGTAATAGATACTATTGGTAACTTACCTATAGACGAGGATATAGATTTACTGCCTGAAGCAACTGTATCATTAAATGTAGATTTACAATTAATGTTATGGTCTGACACAGGTTTCGCATTACAGTACCTAGATGTGGATGAAATGTTATTATTAGGTGCAGACTAAAAATATATGATAATATAGGAGAATAATGGCAAACGAATATAAAGTACTAGGACAGGTAGGAGATGCGTCATCTAATGACCAACCTCTTTATACTGTACCTGCAAGCACAAGTGCAATTGTATCAAGCATTGTCGTATGTAATAGAGAAAATGCAGCAAATACTTTTAATATTAACGTAAAAGTTGGTGGCGGTACAGTTGCTAATGAAGACCGTTTAGCTTTTGAAACATCAATAGCTGCTAACGATACTGTTACATTAACACTTGGTATAACTTTAGCTGCAACTGACGTAATTTCTGTCGGTGCTTCTGACGCAAACGTTACATTTAGTGCATTCGGTACACAGATTACATAATTAAATAGGAGTTAATAATGGGTTTTAAAAGACTTGCATTAAATGATGGTACTTCTGCACATATAAGCAGAGGTGAAGACCTCAATGCAAAAGCTATGACACTTGTTCAAACAAACAATAGTAATGGCTCATTTGCACCTGAAAGCAATAACACCAAATATCAAGTGTTTGCCGTTGGTGGTGGTGCAGGTGGCGGAGGTTGGCGTGCAGGTGGAGGGGGTGCAGCAGGGGCTGTATTCTTTGAAGGCGTACAATTTAGTGGTACTTCTAACATATCTATAGGTAGTAGAGGTAGTGGTGCTAACAAAGGTCAATTTTTAAATGGTGGTAATGGTGGTACTACAAGTATGAATGCTGCAACTTTTAAAGCTCAATCAAATAATAAAAATACTCTATCTAATATTTCTGTTGCAGGTGGTGGTCGTGGTGCAGGACAGGGCCAAGCAGGTGGTTCAGGTGGTTGCGGAGGTGGCTCAGGAGCAGATAACAATACTGCACCAACAGGTAACATAGGTGGAAATGGTGGACCTAAAACTAACAACAACAGCTATATGGGTGGCGGTGGTGGAGGTATGGGTTCTGACTTAACTGGTGATAATGGTGCTCAAGGCGGTGGAGATGGATTTGCTTTTCTAGGAGAAAACTACTGTGCAGGTGGTGGTCAACAAGGTTTTTATGGTTCAGGTGGAGGAGGAAATGTAGGCAACACAAACGTTGGAGGCAATGGTGGAAATACACCTAACAATGGTGGCGGCTACGGTTCAGGTGGAGGTAGTAGAAAGAATGACAGTAACAGTAACGCAGGTGGTCACGGTTCAGCAGGTCGTATGCAAATATTAAAGTACGACCAACCAACACTTGCAGGTAACGTAACTAATATAAAGAAAGTAAAAAAACTTTAATGATTGTACACATAGGGTCTGATAACATTGTAAAAAATATTCTTGTCGGAGATACAATAGACGATTTCTTATCTGAAGAAAATCCTGGTGATACATTTTCATTGGCACCAAGCAGCAATGTAGTAGTTATAGGAGACATATGGTTTGAAGATAAAAAACTTACTAAACCTGCCAATGGACCATATCCTAGTTGGAGTTGGAATGAAGAAGAATGGGAATGGAAACCACCTATAGATTACCCAACAGATGAAATATTAGAAAATCAATGGTGGGATTGGGACGAAGAAAACACACAGTGGGTTTTAATAACTGAAGAATAAAATCTAAAGGTGGAATATGTTATTTAATAGATACAAAAAATCTAAAGTAGTTTATTCATTAGACAGAGGTTATAGTTATCCAACAAGTATATTTAGTGAACCATATCTATATAACAAAAATACGTATGGTTGTCCTGCTGTCAAGATAGCTAACAATAGATTATATGCAGTCAATGCTCCTTTAGATGTAAAGTGGATATACAATCCTATATCAGGCCTTATGGAAACAGAATTTATAGGTAGCAATACTGCAGGTCAATTAGGTCAAGATATATTTAATTTTATAAATGTAACAAAACAAGAAGTATATGGTGTTCTTACACTTCAATGTATAGTACCCTATATACTTTTTACAGATACTAAAGATATTGAAATATCATTACTACCTGGAACAGATTTAAAAATGGATAACTGTACATTTGTACCAGGTTCGTTCAATATTTACAGTTGGAACAGAATGTTAAATTTTGCAGTAGAAGTAACAGATAAAAAGAAACAAGCTAGCTTTGAATGGAGTGTTGATAAACCTTTTATGCTTTTATATTTTAATAAATCAGTAACTTTAGATTATAAACTTATGACTGATGAAATGTGGGCTATGTGTAAAGAGGTAAAAAATATTACTAAAGTAAGAAACAATACTACTAAAATATATAATACCGTGTTGAAAAGAAGGCCAAAAAAATTATTATGAAACTAGAAGTTATTCCTATATACCAAGATTTAAACTGGATAGTAGATTCACACCCTATTGTTGCTGCAAAAAAAGCACCACCTGCTTGGTGGAAAACAATTAAACGTGATAGTAATTATGAAAGTTTAGCAAATTCAGGAAACATTAAAACTTGCCCTGCTATTAGAGACGTAATCAATTATGGATATATAATGCCTTCGTGGTCTTGGATAGAGTTTACTAGAACAGAAGATGATGTATATTGGCAAATAGGACAGGGACCATTACCCAAAGCAATAGATGGTCACTCTCAATATCAAATAGAAGGCTCACCTGTTACACCATTAGTTGGTGGAGGTGCATTTAAACTTGTATCACCTTGGCAGTTTAAAACACCACCTGGTTGGGGTTTAATATTTAACGACCCCTTTTGGCACTACGAAGATAGGCCTATTAAGTTTTTATCAGGCCTTGTTAGAACTGATGCGTATGGTCAAGTAAACTTTCCGTTTGAAATAAATAGACCAATGGAAGTAGGAGAAGTATTGCAAGTAACAGAAGGTACTCCTCTCATACACATATCAGTTGTTCCAATAGATGATACATTTGAACTAGATGTAGTAAAAGCTACAGAACAAACTGACCAAGTATTTAGAGATGAAGCAGCATCAGTAATAGCTACTAGTAGAATGTATTATGACAAAGCAGTTAAAGAGTTTGACAATGATAGAAGCACTGGACGAATGGATAATAAATAGTGAGTTTGTTAAGAATCCTCCTGATTATGATTTGCTTCCTGACCCTTACACAATAACTTACATAGACGGTGATACGTTATCTCAAGCAATAGAGTTAGCTAAAGTAGATGACAGCATTACATTAGACAGCACACATCAGGATTATATAGAATTACTTATAAACCTATTGGAGAGTATGATATAATCCGATTTATGGATTTACTCATATACTTAATACTCATTGTTTTAGTTATAGAAAACTATGGTAATCTATATAAATTTTTAACAGGTAAGTCGCAGAAAGCACCTTATCACTACAAGACTGATAAGTGGAATTGGCAAGATGATTGGGATAGAGATGACATCTTCTAACGGCAACGGCTTTACACAGAAAGAAATGTTAAATCTTATATTGGAGGGACAACAAGATATAAATAAACGTATAGATGAGTTACACGAAAAAGTAAATCAAAAAATATCAAGGCAAGAGTTATCGGGTTGGTTGGTTGCAATCTCGGCACTGGTGGTGTTAATCAATAACATAATGTGAAAAAGTTATTAGCTGTTGTAGCTGCAGTATTTCTAATAGCTACTCCTGTATATGCATATCACACTGAAACACAGACACCTTATGATATAACTAATACATTAAACAATGACGGTAGCATTACAGTAAGTTGGCAAGAGAGTGACGGCTTTGAAGATAATCCACCTGAATACTACATAGTTTATATTGGACTTACTGAAACTGCTGATGATATATCAGAACAAACAGACTTTGGTTTTACAGAAGCACTGTCTTGGCAGAGTTATACATTTACAGCAGAGTATCTATATAATAATTTGTCTGTAGATAATCAAAAGATATATGCAAAAGTAAAAGCATTTCACGATACTAATGGTACAACTAGCGACTTTACGCCAGTAGAAAGTGTATTATATGATTATGTTTATATACCTACTACAACGACATCTAGTTCGACAACAACTACTACCACAACAACAACGACAACATTACCTAAAGCGGAAGATGTTGTCGAAGATGGTATTACTACGTACTTGGCTTGGGACGAAAATGGATGTGAACACCCAGGTAACCCTTTATCGTATAAACAATATTTGGAAGCCGTAGAAAGTGGAGATTGGTATGGTTATCAGCCTGGTGATTGCACCGATATACCTGATGATGTTATTATTATTATCGAGGAAGAAGAAATAGATGAGTTGGACGAAGAGATACTTCGAGATGACGACCTCGGAGAAGAAACAGTTGAAGAAGAATTTGAAGACACGGATAGTGAAGAAGAAGAAATAATTTTACTTGAAGAAGAAATTGAACTTACAGATGAAGAAGTTGAACTTACAGATGAAGAAGTTGGACTTACAGTTGAAGAAATTGAAGAGCTAGAAGAGTTTATTGAGGACCTTGAAGAACTAATAATAGAAGAAATTATAGAGTTAGATATACCTGACGATATAATAATTATAGAAATAGAAGAGGAAGAAATTGAAGAAGAAATTATTATTGATGAGACCGAAGTTTTACCTGAGACTGATGAGGGAACAGAGGAAGTTTTGGATGAGTCAGTACAGGAAGATGTTGAAGAAGAACCTGTAGAACTTACTGAAGAAGAAATAGCTGTTGAGGTAGCTGAAGTACAAGAGGTTATTGAAACCATAATTGTAGAAGAAGCTACTACAGAAGAAGTTATTGAAGTACTTGAAGAAGTAAATGATGTAGGTGTACAAAACTTAGAAGAAGTATCTGAAGAAGTACAAGAAGTTGTACAGGAAATAGTAGAGGAAGCTATAGATAATGTTGAAGAACTTACAGAAGAACAAGTTGAAGTTGTTGCTGAAGTATTACAAGTTGAAACTGAAGATGTTGAAATCATTGCAGAGGCTGTTAAGTCAGACGAAGCCGTAGCTGAAGCCGTAGAAGAATATGTAGAGCGTGCTGTAGAGAATGCAGACGTAGAAGATTACACACTAGCTGACGTAGTTACTGAAGTTCAGTTTGAAAATTTTATAGAGAATCCAATAGAAACACTGGTGGACATAGACTTAAAGGAAATAAACCTTTCTAATTTGTCAGACGATATGACATCTGACCAAAAAGAAAAAGCACAAGAAGTTGTCGTGCCAGTTATCCTAACTAGAATAGCTAGTATGGCAGCATTTATATTTAGGAGAAGTTAATGATTAAGAAATTATGGTCTTGGATTGTTGCTGCAATAAAAGAAACTTTAAATCTTTCGTGGACCCTGGTGGGGCTAGTGATTGCGACACTTACTTTGACAGGTTCTGCACAGCAAATTACAGGATTAGCTACTATAATTACATTAGCCGTATGGTTGTTAACCATAGGCTTTAGAAAATAAAGGAGTTATATGTGTATGGTAACCACTAAAGAAGATGGTTCGTTTATACAAATATGTAACTGTAAGAATGGAGGACTAGGTGAAACTAACTGTAGTTAGAACACAATTCGGAACAGACGCTACTAATGGAATACTATTAGTTGATGGTCAATTTGAATGTTATACATTAGAAGACCAGTATCAGGCCGTAAAGGTTATGCACGAAACTTGCATACCTGAAGGCACATACAACATTAAGTTTAGAACTGTTGGTGGTTTTCATACTAAATATAAAGAAAGATATGGTGCTGCACATTATGGTATGTTGCACTTACAAGATGTACCTAACTTTACTTACATACTGATACACGCAGGAAACACGGATGAGCATACCTCGGGTTGTCTTATTGTCGGAGAAAGTCAACAAGACTTAGATATAAGTGATGATGGGTTTATAGGACATAGTGGCAAGGCGTATCAAAAACTATACAATAAAGTTGCTAAAGAAATGTTACTTGGTTTGAGTGTATCTATTGAGTACACAACCATAACTAAACTATTAGAAAAGCCATTATCAAATGCGTCTACAGAAGATGTAGTACTAGCAAGAACTGTAATGGAAAAGTTAGAAGAAGTAAATGGTAATGTCTTACAAGGCAATGCTATGTTGAAAGGAAGGTTAATTAGATAATGTTTGAGAAATCAAAAAGAGCAAGAAACCAAGACGGCACGTTCAAGAAGGATGTGAGGTGGACACCTTGGTCCGAATCGTGGGAGTATAAAATGAGTGATGACTTAAAAGATATGCTTGAGCGTGTAGTATGGACATTCATTGAGGCCTTCATTGGTGCTTTAACAATAGCACCACTTGTAGGTGTCGAAGCTGAAACAGTCCAGTTAGCTGCCCTCTCAGGAGGTGCTGCTGCACTCGCTGTCGTGAAAACATTTGCCGCTAAAAAAATTGGTAAAAGTTCTCAACCAGTAAGCAAGTAATTAAATAGCAAAGCCGAGGGTGTTATCCTTTCTACCTCGGCTCTTGCTTAGTCACATTTATGAAAGTCTATAATTTCTTCTAAACATTCTTGACAAAAGTATTCCATTCCTGGTACTGGATGTGACATTATTCCTCCTTTAAATTGCCCAATCTTTAACATATGATTTATGTTTTCTTTTTGACAAACCACACTCACAATTTTCAGAATATATTATATTGTTCTCTGCTTTTAGAAAAGCAATAATTTTTCTTAAATCATAAATTTTAGTTGTATGTTTACAAACTTCTATATCTGTATCTAAAAGTTGTTTGACATATTCAGTTCTACTCATTCTTCCTCTAGTTTTTTTACATTAGTCATTTGTTCATTGTAATCGTGTACAAACTTTTCTACTAGAACATCTAAGACTTTTGTATCAGTTTTTTTTAGTATTGGTGAAGTAGTCATTTGTAAACCACCACACGCATTACTTACTTTTATTGCCCATTCTTTTAATAGTTTAGGGTCAGAAAAGATATTAGAAAGGAGCGTCATCAGGCCCTATCTCATCTAATGATTTAGGTTTTGGTAATGTCATACCATTCGATACTGAAGCGAAATCTTTCCAACTTTTAGGTGTAGTTTTATTATCCATCCACCAAGACTTAGCAAACACTTTACCATCTACAGTATCTCCTGCAGTGCAGTTACCCATTAAAGTACATCTGAAGTCAGGACTTCTTTTTGTTGTTTTTTCTGCATCAGTATAATATTTAACAGAGCCACCACATGGACACAAAAGGCCTGTATCATCTATAGCTAACTCACCACTAGGGTGTTTATCACCTTTCTGTTCTCCGTATCCTGCGTCTGATATTGCTTTAACAGGGCTACTTTCAACAGGTTTAGATACTGGTACAGATTTCTTAGGGGCTGGTTCTGAGGTTTCATTGCCTACCTTGCTCATCTCTTCCCTACTCGGGCGTTTCTTATCTTTACCTTGATACTTCCAATTAGCTAATGCTCTACCTATGGCAGATGTCTCACAGTTTTCAGCCCAAGCATCTTTGTTAACAGGTCCACCCTGACCTTTAGTTTCTTGTGCTATACCTGTAGAGATTGGTAGTACTTCTTTTACATCAGTAAATATTTCTGCTTTGATTGTTACAGAAGTACCATCATCAGTAATGTGTACTACGTTTGTTTCTATTCTTCCTTGTGGATAATCTGCCCAAAATAACTTAAGCCTATCTTCCACCATTTCATATTCGTTTAGATTGAATCTTCCCATAATTCCTCCTTATCTTTTACTACTACATCAACTGTCTTTTGATTTTGTTCTTCCCCGTATAGTTTACATAGAACGTTTAAACATACTAGTACTGCATTATTTATACGCAAGTGTTGTCCGCAATAATAACACATAACTACTCCTCCAAGTTTACCAAATATTCTGCTGTTACACCTTTGTTAGGTTTGACAAATAAACAAAACTGTGAAGGCCTACCCATACTAGCTAACTGTTCTTGTGCAAATGTATTATAACTTTCTGTGCTGCCGTTTACCCACACACGTGTATCATTAATATACATTGTTGTTGGTGTGTGATAGTGACCACATACTGCGTGTGTAAAGTTTTCCATTAATCCATTTGCTGCTAAAGATTTCCAACCTAGTATTTTTTTGTTGTATCCATACCAAGGAATACCTGCGTGACCTCTGATTTGGTCACCGTGAAAGCACATAAACTTTGCTTTAACACCTAGATTTGCAACAAGATACCAGTTACGTTCATTACCTCCATCAGGAACTATGAATTTTATACGTGGTTCATTAGCAAACATTGTCTCTAATATTTTTCCTAGCATACGGTCAGCGTTAGTTTCAGGGTTGTAGTCCCTACGTGAACGACCACCTAATGCACCGTGATTACCAATCACCCAGTAAACTTCTACTTCTTCAAACTCGTGTAGCAGTATTGAGAAAAATTTATGGAGGATACGTGGACCATCTACAGTAACTTGCCTGTATAAACTTGCATCAATCAAGTGAGACTGCCCAGGAAAAATCAATTCACCTTCCACTATGTCACCTAGGCATAGCACTGCAGCTTTACGTACAGGGTGATGAGCTCTTTGAAGACGGGCTAGGTCTGAGATTTTATTTGCGTATCTTACAACTCTTTCTTCTGCTTCTTTCGTGGAATACGTAGGTGTAGTCTTAGCTAATTGTATGTCTGATAGAAGTGGCACACATAGTTCTTCTCCTGCTGTTTTCTTTGTCTTAGGTGGAGGTTTTACTGGAGGTAAGTCTAAAGATAATATACCATCTTTGACTGCAGTATATACTGCGTCAATCAAGTCAGCTTTTCTGTCTTTGAGTTTGTCAATCTTTTTAAGTAATCTTTCATTGGTTTCTTTAAGCTCAGCATACTTGCTGTCAGTAACTTCCGCGAGAAGTTCTGCTATCTCTTCTTTATTTCTCTTAACCAATTTCTCACACTCGTTGGGGTAATATTAATTTTAAATTGTTCATCTAAGATATCTGTGATTGTAACTGCATTAACTTGCTTACCTTGTTCTACTAACCCTGCAACACCATCTAAAAATTCTTGCACTTCTGATGATACATTTTCGTACCACTTTCCCGAATTAGAAACGACACTGTTGAGAAGTTCGTTTATATTTTTACTCATATCTATAATATTAACAGAAGTTTGCGAAAATGTGCAGAAAATTAAGAAAGTATACGCACGCGTAAGGAAGGCAAAATTTTTTTCGTGTAATACACACGCGTATAAAGAGCAAAAAAAAACGGGACACGAGCACTTGCGTGTCCGTATCCCGTTCAATGTGTTAAGCACAAAGTGAGTAAAAGCCTAACACATATAATTATAATATATTAAGCTACTCACTGTTAAGCGTTTCTGTACTTAACCACCCATTCTTTTGCTTTATCTATATTTGGAATAGGTATGATATTCTTAGTTGCAATCATTTGCATACATTCAGTAATTAGTTCTGCTGAACAGCTAACCTCACCATACTTTAGATTAGCGTAATCAATACCTGTAAATTGTAAATCGCTTACAAGTATTCTTGGCTCGGCTTGTTTCGATAACCACTCAATAGCAGGACCATCAATAAGATTGTGCAACCCGTGGTCAGGTATGTACTTAACGTATCTACCATTCTTACCAACAATACGAAGGGTTCCTTTAACCTTATGTGGTTCTTTGGCATCAGCATCACTATCACCTGAGTATATTGCTACTGTACTAGCAGGTAATGTTTCAATGATTTCTTGTACATCTTCTTCGGTAAATGACATAGAGCCACTCACATCTATAAGAACTGTACCTGATTTTCTTTTACTCTTAGAAGTAAATACTTTCTTATCAGTCAAGTCTCTATGCATAGCTCTAGGTGCAACACCCATATCACTGTACTTCTTTGACTTACCCAATAGTTTGTTAGGTAAAGACTTCTCTAGCAATGGATAAGATATCTCCATCTTTGCCCATCTAACATCTGTGCCATCTCTTCTCATTGCATTGTTTATTGCACTTTCGAGATTGGTATTGTTCTCGTCTGAAAAGTCTTTCATTCCCATCAAATCAATTTCTATATCTCCTATTCCTTCCATAGCTTCACTAGGCATAGAATGATATAGTAAATTGTTATCTTCACACATGTCGTGTAAGTACTGAGCAACTTCTTTCAACCTTGCTGTAGGGAATTTCTTTGCATCTTTACGAACACTCATTGTCATTTCAACTGCAGTAGCTACAATCCTGCATAGCTCTTTACCACGTGACTTCATCTCACCTTTATCTAAATTAGAAAAGGTACTAGATTCTACATTGTAAGACAATAGATAAGGTATGTTAGTTTTGTATCGTGATTCGTGTAATGCCAACCACGGGTCATTAATCATTGCTTTGACTATGAACTTCAGTGTTACATTATTCTTTACCATTTCAGCAATGCCTTCTGCTTTGCCATCATTGTTCATCCAAGCAGTATAAAATTGCATACTTCTTGGAATGTCGAATTTTGGAAATGCTTTCTTCTGAGTATACCAATACACAGATAACATCATTGCCATATCTATATAGTATGGTTGAAGATGTTTTACTCCTACCATCTTCGGTGCTTTGCCATACTTAGCGTCAGCTAAAGCTAGTATCTTCATTACTTTGTTGAACGTTTGCTTTGTATTAGCATTAACCAAATCCAACGGCAGCAATATATCTTTGTTACCATGGTCTACTTGGTATTCATTAGCACCAGTTTTAATTAACCACTCATTGTCTTGTAACGCGAGATTGAGTAAGCCATTAGACTTACTCTTTCTCTCAACTGATTTGCTTCTAAACATCTTGTAGCTCTATAGCATCAATAACGTCATTAGCATAATCTTTACCAAAACACACAGTTGCAGAGCTTTTGATATCTACACCTGCACCTACCAACTTAGAAAATTCTTTCCAAGCACGGATAGACATAGGTATGTCATCTTCATCTCGCTGTGTGTATACTGACCTGTAGTTTTCAGGTAGTGAAGCAATCGCATCAGGGTGTACAGTGTTAATATCAATCTTAACTCCGAACCTGTCTGCCAATGCCTCAGGTAGCATATCAGGCGTTCCATTCATAGTTGCAATAACAGTAAAACCTTTAGCAGGCATTACAGTTTCTTTCTTGCTGTTAGGTAATGTATACCTAGCAATGTCTGCATCATCAAGGATTGCGTGAAGTACTGATGTAACATCAGGACCTGCGTGGTCAATCTCGTTGATGATTAGTCTTGTACCTTCTCGCCATGCACGTATAGCTAAGCCGTCATTCCAATCATAGGTACCTGCCTCGTTTGGAATATAATGACCGACCATCTCTGCTGCAGTACTATCTATAGTCAATGTAGTACTGTATACATTCTTGCCTTCAGGCACGTTTACTTTTGTTGCTTGATAAGTTTTACCTGTACCAGGTTTACCATAAAGTAAAATCCTGTCAGATGTACCTATCACTTTGTTAAATAGTTCCCAACTATTCATAATTATCTTCTCACTTTCTATTTATTACTCTTCTTCTTGCTGACTTTTCGCATAGTCATTGAAGAACTCTTTCTCTGAATTTGATAGGAAATTTTCTATATCTTCTATAGTTGCATCACTATCATTCTTGAACTTAGCCTCAGCCGCGTCAAGTATTTGTCTCTCGTATGAGCTACCTTCTGGAACATCAATCCAAGCGTATGGACGAACAGTAGGTATGTTCTCCCAAGTCTCACCTGCAATATCAATCAGAACTTGTTCCCACTTGACTTCTTTGAAATCAATAGGTTGGTTTATGCTAGTTACTGGTACAGTAGGTACATTGAACATAGCTCTCACGTGTGGCATTGTTAGTTTTCCTTGCTTGTGGTAATGCGGCATAGCCATTACACAAGTGACAGGATAGTTATCAATAGCCACTCTGTCTGTTATTTCAGAAGCATCTTTAACACCTGCAGCAGCATCAAAGAAACCTCTACGGAGATTACGATTGTAACCTTTCTTTATACTTTCTTCATTCAATGTCTGTAGTACATTGGTTGTTAGTACAAGATAGTTGTATTCGTGAGTCTCCACTCTGTAATTATGTTGCATATTTTTCCTCCATTTCACAACATTCTAAAGTACATTCACTTTCCATTGTTTTTGGTGTGATATACTTTTCGTTTGTCTTATAGCAAGTTTCACACATTGCTAAGTTATCTACTACTGGTATATGTATTTCAACATTCATCTGAACGTTACACAAATCACATACCCATAAGTCATCAGGCAATCCATTATCTACTAATGTATCAATAAAGAAAAATCCATTTTGTTCATGAACTTTCTTATTCTTTTCATACATGGCCTCAGCAAATAACCTTTGCTTTTTTCTGTGGGCAATCGGATTGATTATCCACTGTATTTTTTCTATCATATATTCCTCCTCTATATAGATAGCTTGTAACACACAGGTATGTTAGCAATAAACAAACTACACGAATGTGGTTTAGATATTTCCTATGTGCTACAAGCTACCTACTTCACAGTTTACTTGTAGTTTATGTGTACACACTCCTGTACTTCATAGATAGCTCGTACTACACGAAACACATTATGTATGCACGTATCAACAGAAAGGGCTGCGTCCCATGTAGTACGAGCTACCTACTTTCAGTAGTAGGGCAACAGAGATAGAATACCTACCCCTACTTGTAAGTAGCTCAGTTATGCGTTTCCGTTATGTGTAGAAACTCATTCTTCTTCGTCTAATTTTATATTGACAAGAAACCCTGTAACCTTGTTACCTTGTCTTATTGATTGTACTTTGAAAGTCTTCATCTTTCTTTTAGCAAAGTAACCTTTACAAAAAGATTTCAAAGCATTGTCTTCTTTCTTCACCATGAGTAATTCTTCATGTGAGTACTCAAAGAACCTAATATATTTATTTGGATTTTCTAACGCTAGTTGCAGTGCTTCTTGAAACACATCATCATTAAATCTACTTCTAGTTTGTCCCACAAATACTGTAGTCTTGTAGTTTTCTTTGATGTCTTCTAATGATAGAACTGTAGCTTTATCTACTTCATTAATCATTCTTCCTCTGCTTTCTTACTTTTACTCTTAGATGTAAAGTTTACTAGATACTGTTCTATATCCTTCACACCATCTTTTGCTTTATCACCGAGTGTCTCGGCTGTAACGTTCATATTCTTAACAAGATTAGGATTACCCATTATGATTAGTTCAGGCTCTTGCCAAAACAATAAGTTATCCATGTCTCTAAAGTTACTAACAATTTTACCTAGCACATCAACAGCAAACCCTGCAGGTATCATTACCTCGTGCCATTTGTTTTTTACTTTATCTTTTATCTCTTCGATATCATCTTCATCTGTGATAATACCCTCTGACCTGAGTATGTCTAATGCTCTCTCATCTGTAAGTACTTGACCTGACTGTTCAAACCATTCGTGAAAAGTCTGCAAAACTTTTACACACATATTATACGCATAGTTCTGTACCATATCTCCGAGCATTAATCCCATAGCCTCAGGATAAGAACCTGCTTGAAAGGTAAAGTCTCTTACCTCAATGTCCTCTGCATCTTTGACTGCATTAGGGTCAATCATGTTATTAGTATGTACGAATTGTCGTACATTGTATTCTCTTTTAGCAACAGTATCTTTTACTGTCTTGTTGTCGTCAAACGAATCAAATGCTTTTGGCATAAGTTTCTCCTCTCATCTTTGTATTTAGTTTCTTTACTGTTTCGTAACCACAAGTGTAACACTTCACTATATAGTGAACTGAAGACTTGACATTACTATGTATAGCTAACTTACTATACTCTGCCTGTCGGCAGTTATCACAAATCATTATCCTCCCTTTCATCTTTCGTACAATGATAATCTATTTGTATTGTCCTCTTGTTCTGAGGTTTCTTGCGTTTGAACTTACTCTTCTTCATCCACATCTCTAGCCTCATACTTATCTTTAATCTCTTTAGCTTGTTCATCAGCAATTCTAACAGTAGTTATAAAGACTTCTTGCTGTTCAGGTGTCATCAACCCGAAAGCTAATTCTATATCAGCACGTTGCTTTTTTATAATCATCATAAGATGTTTTACATTCTTCACATGGTGCTCTACTGTTTCTTGTAGTTCTTCAAGAGGAGTACTCATTCTTCCTCCCCTATGATTTCGTTTAGTCTTTGATATATAGCTCTCAACAATAATCTATTTTCAGTTCCTCTACCCATGACTGCATCAGCTTGAGTAGTATCAGCTCCAATAGTCTTAGCCATCTTTCTATATGTTTCGTTAGCCTCGTTCATCTCAAGAATTTTTCCATCAATAAATTCCTCAGGTGTGAACGTTGTATAATTAATACCTGGCATTATTTCTCCTCCTCCCAGTTAGTGCAATCACAACCTAGTTGATGATTACCACATTTTGTATAATCTTCTTCTTCCATTATTCTTCCTCCTCAAGAACGCCTATGAACTTAAGGCATCTTACACAGATACCACCATCTCTACGTACTCTATTCTTTCTACATAAAGTACAACGTATGGGGTATGCTTTGTCTTCCCTGAGTATCTTATCTTTCTCAGCAAGTCTCTCGCGTTCGTATCTATCAATGTTGTATTTGAATATACCGTCGTGATTGACTTGGTATTCTTGTCTGCATTTGTAACAGAACTTGTTAGCCTTAGGTATCTTCTTGTCACAGATAGTACATCTGTACTTGAAGTCTAAGTTCTTTGGCAAACTCTCTGAAGGAACGTGGATATTGTCCCAACGAAAAGTTGGTATATTTGATTTACTCATAGTATCCCTTTCTGACCGAGTTGGTCGGCTTTTGTTTTCAAGGTAGCAGCTCGGCATTATATATAGATTATTCAAATGCCTTGGGTTTTTTGACGCACGTCCTGGGTTATAACTCAACGTGCCTTGTTATAAATAGTTTATACAGATACGCACACGCTTTAAAAAAAAGGCCAAGTTGCTTTCTCTCTCTTATAGTTATATATACAAAAGTAAAGTGGAAAGAACAACAATCAATAATACCTACATAATAATACAGCTCTGAGGTTTCCTGCCGTAGACCTAACACAACAACAAAAAAAAATATATATAAATCTAATAGCATAAAAAAAGGTAGATGGCTTTTACACCACCTACCCTTAGTAATTAGTTTTGGAACTCTACGAACTGTTCCCAGGCTTTGTCCTTTTTAGGATTACCAACCTTGATAGAAGTGTTAACTGCTTTCTTAGCTAACTCATTCTTAGAATATAGATTGATAGGACAAATGTAATCGAATACAGAACGTATAGCATCTGTACCAATGATATCAGTCATACCTTTCTTAAGGTCTCCTGCTTGAGTAAATATTTCTTTAGCGTCTCCACTAGCTACAATCTGGTGTACCTGATATGCACCTTGCCAAGAACGTATGAGATATTTACTCTCTTTACCATTGACTACGAGACGATACCTAACTTTAGGTTTACCATCTGTACCCAATACAGCGTTGTCTATTCTACCGACTTGCACGGTTATATTCTTTTTTCCTAGTTTACCTTGTGTTACACCACCTAGGAAACGTGTGATGTCTGAATTAAGTTTAGCCTTAGCCATTGTCTTAACCCTTTCTGTAACGGTTGTCTACTGATAACAACCTCTGACACACTTGCTCAGAGTGTTGTTATGTTGGTGAGAGTTGTTGAGGATGGTAGTTGTTCCAGTAAAATTATTACCTGGAGCGAAACCCCGCAGCAGATTTCGGAACGGAAGATGGTGCTAGGCTTGTCCTAGCACGGGTTGAGTATAAGGAGATGCGTGATACGTATGAGTGAGCGTAGCGAACAGTAGTCGAGCGAGTTAGATTACATTGCGTAGCAAACGAGTCGGCTAGACGAGTTCTTGACGAGTGAGCACGCACGACTGGAGAAGAATAATTTTGCTATTGTTCTGTTGTGTAATGGTCTTTACGAAGCTAGCGAGCGAGGCGAGCGTACGAGTAAAGGCTAGTGCGAATTTGCGTCAGACAATGAGCACTGAATGAAACAACGTAGAACAATGGGGACAACGGGGATAAAGACTAGAGTGAATAGTGAAGGAGATGGCTCGCCCGAAGGCGAGTGTCAACGAGCCGAGGATGTTACAAATGCGAGGCACGACTGAACGAATGTACATTGGTACTTACTGATATAGTGTGTGAAAGATAAAGAGTATACTATATATAGTGGTATAGGAAAAGAGTATAGGAGTATAGAGAGTGTCTGAGGTTTGAATCATAGGGAACTAACTTAAGTACATATACTAGACATATATAAACAAAGGGTACTATATGTAGTATGTTTTAATACAGGGTGGGATAAGTAATTGTATGCGAGCGTAAGCGAGTATTCATATAGGGTGGGGGACATATAGATGTATGTTAAATGTAAATTATGAACAGGTGGTTAACGCGTAACGGGGGATATTAATGTGGCGTGGGGTGGTTAGAGTATGTCATATCAAAAAAAATTACTGGTAACTAGCTTAATGTAGACGTGACACTTACCTGTACATTGACTGGGAAAGTGTTACAGGAGGATTGTAAAGTCCTGTATAAGTAAGTGTCTAGTGTATTATAGCATACGCGTAAGCAATTCTAGTAAAAAAGAAAATCTTTTTTATAGTACGTTTGGGGGGTGTTTTCGGGCAGGGGCGGACATTGAGCGTACGGTAAAAAAAATAATTCTTTCTTTTTCGTAAGTCCTCGGGTACTCGCCTTGTGGTAATCCCAGTCCTAGCTAGTGCTAGTAGCGAGCTTTCGTCCGTCCGATAGCCTCTTTACCTGTAACTTATTAGTTCAAAAAGAATGTTTGTTAAGATTAAGTTTATACTAACATACAATTAAGAATAAAGGAGGATATTATCTATGAATTTAACGAACAACTTTCAGTGGGAGAACAAGGGGAAAGGTTGGTCAAATTTTTCTACGAAAGCAAGCAAGAAGAAAATAAACAAATCTATATTGTTAGGGATGCACAGGATTGGGAACAGCAGCAAGGTGCAGACTTCTTTGTGGTCAACAACAGGTTGGGTACAAAATACTTTGAAGTAAAAACTGACACACAGGCCATAACTACAGGCAACGTAGCATTAGAGATACAGATAGTAGACAATGACGGATTTAAGTCTATAGGGTGTGCAATGAAAACATTTCCTGATTATTTATTTTATTGGATAAGGCCTGGAACAGAAATACTATATTGGAATCCTAAAAATCTTAATCCTTGGATTGTAGATTGGATTGCAGACGGCAAACACAAAATAATAAAAACAGAAAATAAAAATTTTTTTTCACGCTCCTTATTAGTTCCTATAACAGAGCTGCGAGCTACTGGAGAAGTACATACAATTAACGTATCTGAAGAGTTAGTAGATAAAGCTATTTATGCTTAATTATTTCTTTATGATTAGAGTCTGATATACAGGGTAGGCCATCACTATGGTGTTTATACATTTCGTTACAAGCCAAACACTTCTGATGTCTGTTGTATGATTTGTCTACGATTGCCATAAGGTGGTCAAGTTTTAATGCAATTTCTCTACCTTTTTTTTGGATGTCCTTGTTTGTAACCTTCGCCATAGTTAGACTATGTTATCATAATGATAAAAAGTTGCAACGTTTGTAACAAGCTACTTAAATTTAAACGTAAGTACAAATTTTGTAGTAACTTAGGTTGCACACAATATAATAAAAAATTAAGGAGATATGATGTACGGAAAAAAGATGAGACCGAAGAGGAAGAATAAAGCCCGTAAAAAGCGTAGAATGTACTAATATAAGTATATGAATATATTTAACTGTTGTGGAGCTTGCCCTGACGTTTGTAAGGGTGGGCCTAATGGCTCCTAAAAAGAAACCAAAAAGAAAACCTATAAACGCAAAGACTAAAGCTGCTTTGCAAAAAAAGGCAGCTAACTCTAAATATAGTTATGGACAATTAGCACAAGTATATAGACGAGGACAAGGTGCTTATTTATCTAGTGGTAGCAAATCTGCATCTATGCAGGCCTGGGCTATGGGTAGAGTAAATAGTTTTATTAAAGGTGGTCATTCACAAGATAACGATTTAAAGAAGAAGGGTGGTAAGAAAAAGCGTGCCTCCAAAAAGAAAAAAAAGTAGGCGTAAAGTTCCTTATGAAAAAGGCGTACCCTCTAAATACCTTAAGAATAAAAAAAATTCAAAGGCTTCTGTTGCTCGTGAAATTAAGGCGACTGCAAAGGCTTATAGAGAAGGTAGGTACATAGATTTGAAAAAAGTACAGAAATCAAGAGCTACTAAAAAAAGGAGGCGTAAATGAAAGTTAAGGGTGTAGATTTATCTGCTTTGACTAAACGTCAACAACAGACTATGAAAAAACATTCTAAACATCATAGTAAAAAACATATTCAGTATATGTATAATTCTATGAAACGTGGTGCAACTTTTACACAAGCACATAAACGTGCACAAAAAGCTGTTGGTAAATAATGGCACATGCAAATCGTAAAAAAGCTCTGTTAAAAAAACACGGCCTTAAAGGTGTTAACAAACCTAAACGTACACCTAAACATCCTAAGAAGTCGCACGTTGTTCTTGCACAAGAAGGCCATCAACTTAAGTTAATTAGATTTGGTCAACAAGGAGTTTCAGGTGCAGGTAAAAATCCTAAGTCTGCAAAAAATAAAGCTAGACGTAAATCTTTTAAAGCAAGGCACGCAAAGAATATTAAAAAGGGAAAGATGTCAGCAGCCTATTGGGCGAATAAAACCAAATGGTAAATGTAGTATGTGCAGTTCCCGATTGTGCAAATTTATTACCTAAAGGTCAAAGAAAATTTTGTTCAGACAAATGCAGACAATTAATTGATAAGAGGAAATGGCGTGCTAAGAAAAATGGAGAGGTCTATATTCTTCCTGAGAAAAAGACTAATGCTAACGCTAAGAAACCTAAAAAAGAAACTAAATCGGAAGATGGACGAGCTAGTGCTAGACGTGGCAATGTCTATGACAAATTCATACAAGATGGAATTATTTACGAAGTACTACAAGAAAGCATTACGAGAGATGAAGCAGCTAAGTTACTTAAAGTTAGTAAAGCACAAATTTCAAGATTTATGGCTGCGTATCAAGAAGATGTTGAGTTAGAAAAAGCACAACAAGATTGGGATGTACCTGATGCTGCTATTGAATCGTTAGAAAGTTTTACAGAATTTAGAAATAGATATTTTTTAACTGAGAAAGGTATACCGTTTGAGACAGCACCTTTTCATAGTAAATGGATACAAGCACTTAATAAAGCTATAGATGATGGTGGTCAACAGATGATACTGTCACCACCAAGACACGGTAAAACAGAATTGTTAATACATTTTGCTATATGGCGTATTATGAAAAATCCTAACATAAGAATTATGTGGGTAGGCGGTAACGAAGATATTGCAAAGAACTCTGTTTTATCTGTAATAGATACATTAGAAAGTAACGAAGCATTAAAAGAAGATTTTTGTGGACCAGGTGGTACATTTAAACCTAGAACAAGAACAGGTAAATCTTGGTCACAAAATGGATTTACTGTATCTACTAGAACAGTACACGGTATTAAGTCACCAACAATGATAGGTATAGGTAAAGGTGGCAAGATATTATCAAGAGACTGTGATTTAATTATTGCAGACGACATTGAAGACCATGCATCTACTGCACAACCTAGTGCTAGAAACAATACAAAAAACTGGTGGACTACAACATTAGCATCACGTAAAGAAGAACATACAGCAATAATTGTTATTGGGTCAAGACAGCATCCTGATGATTTATACAATTCATTATTAGATTCAGAAGCCTGGGAAACAATAGTAGAAGAAGCACACGATACTAGTTGTACAATACCCGAACTAGAAGAAGATGAACATATAGAGTGTATGTTGTGGTCAGGTTTTAGAACATACAAGTGGTTACAGTCAAGACGAAGAGATTCTATGACTACAGGTGGTTTACAAAGATTTGAGATGGTTTATCAAAATAGGCCTGGTGAAGGTGGTGCAACAATATTTAGTGTAGAAGCTATATCAGAGTGTATGGATACTAACAAAGTAGTAGGACAAATTCCAAAACATTCTTATTTAGTTGCAGGCCTAGACCCTGCAGCAACAGGATATCAAGCTGCATTTCTTTGGGCAATACTAGATGATGGTGAAGATGCTTTGTTACAAATGGTAGATATACAAAATAACAAAGGTGGTGGTATAGAAGAAGCATTACAGATTATTAAAGAATGGCATCAAGACTATAACTTATATCATTGGGTAATAGAAGAAAATAACTTTCAAAAAGCTATAAGACAAGACCCTCGTATAAAAGAATATGCAAATAGAAATGGAATAATACTAGAGGGACACGAAACATATAAAAATAAATGGGATAGTCATTTTGGTGTTACATCATTAGCACCTATGTTTCAAGACAAGTTAATTGTTTTACCGTATGGCAATACAGAATCACAAGTAAAATCAGAAATGTATAGAAAACAATTATCATATTTTTCAGCAAGAAGAAAAAACATTTATAAATCTGATATAGTTATGGCTAGTTGGTTTCCTATTAAAGTATTAAGGAAGTTGCAAAAAGCACATTTCTCTGATATGGGAATTGACTACACTCCTAGCTATGATGGGTTTGATATAGTAGAATGGAATGACGCTCCGTGGAGATAAATTGTTAGTTAAAGACATACTAGACAGAACAAAATATTTAAAAGCAATGCACGACCAAGCATTGCCTGATAGAGCTAGATTTCGTGCAATTATTAACGGAGGAGAACACGGCATAAAGGCTTTACTAGGTCAATCTTTATCTAGCACAGATGCAGATATGTTACCTGCTCCTAACTTATTACTATCAGCACTAGACAGACTTGCACAGAAAATAGGTAGAGTTCCTGCTTTAGATGTACATATTACAAACCCTAGAGATAGTGAAAGAAATAAAAAGAAAAAAGATAAGCTAGAACGTATTGTTACATCATACGACCAGTTTCAACAACTTGAATTACAGTTACCACAAGTGGCTAGATGGTTACCAGGATATGGTTTTGCTGTATGGGTTATAACAACTAAGACTGACCCTCAAGGTCATACATTCCCTGTGGCTGAATTAAGAGACCCATACACTACATTTCCTGGTTACCAAGGTGCAAACCAAATGGCAGATGAATTAGTGTCAATTAGAAATGTACCTGTTAATAATTTAATTCAAATGTACCCTGAACTTAAAAGCTATTTTGCAGAACGTAGTGATGAACAAGACGACCCTTATGGGTTTACTGTAGGTTTATATACAAACTACGGAGCAGAAGGTGGTTCTTGGGAAAACTCAAACGATAATGGTGAATTAATAGTTGAGTATATAAACCCTGAAGGAACATACATTGTACATGTTGCATCACAAAAAATAGTTGATTTTGTACCTAATCCACTTAAATCAGGCCCTGCTTTTGTTTGTGCTAAAAGATATTCTTTTGACCAAATACAAGGACAGTTTGACCAAGTAATAGGATTAATGGCTGCTATGGCCAAAATTAATGTTATGTCAGTTATTGCTATGGAAGACGCTGTATTTACAGAAACAAACGTAGTAGGTGAAATAGAATCAGGACAATATAGAAAAGGCCGTAATGCTATAAATTATTTGACACCAGGTTCTCAAGTAATTAAACCAGTAAATAATTTGCCTTACCAGTTGTTTGAATCTGTATCAAGAATAGAAAGACACCTTAGAACAGTAGCAGGTTACCCAGTAAGTGATGATGCTATATCTCCTAATTCTTTTGTTACAGGTAGAGGTTTAGAAGAATTAAACGCAGGTATAGGTGCTATGGTAAATGAATATCATAAAGTATTGCAAGTTGCTATACAAGAAATAGATTACAAAAGATTAGAGTTAGATGAGTTAGTTTTGAACAAACGTAAGCCACTAGTAGGAACTATTAGAGGTGCTGCTTTTGCTGAAAACTACACACCCAAAACAGATATTGATGGTAACTATCTTACAAGACGTAAGTATGGTGCTATGGCTACATTTGATGAGGCAAGTAAAGTTATTACAGGTTTACAGTTACTACAAGCAGGCATAATAGATAAATCTACAATGCAACGTGAAATGGATGGTTTAGAAGATTTACAAGCTATAAATGAAAGAATTACAAAAGACAAGGCCGAAAGTGTTATGTTTGAGTCATTACTAGCACAAGCTACACAAGGTGACCCTAAAGCATCTATGGCTTTAGTAGAAATATATAATAAACCAAATCAGATAGGAACAATACTTAAAAAGTTTTATACAGCAGAAGAACCTGAACCAAGTCAACAAGAAGCTATGATGGCACAAATGTTAGGTCAAGGAGGCCCACCACAGCAAGGACCACCACCAAGCCCTAATCAAGTAATGCAATTATTAGGAGGTGGGTAATGCCTGAACCTAAAGATTTTGAAAGAAACAATAGAAAATTTCACGAAATTGTTATGAATGAAGAGTGGCAAGTTAATAAACTTGATGTTGCTGAGTTGTATTTAAACGACCAATTAGAAGATTTTAGACAAGAAAACTTAGAAGAAGAGTGGAGTAATATGGATGGATTAACAATAATATATGTTCCAGGATATGGAAAGTTGCAGATGGTGTGGGTAGAAGATGACCCGAGGTAATAAAAAAGCATTTAATATAGATGCACAAAGAGGAGAAGGTTCTGCACAACGAGAAAGTTTACTTAGAGGTGGACCTCTTGAAATGGATGAAACAGAAGTTGCTGTGTCTGATAATACACAAAATGTAGGAGCATCACAAAATTTAGTAGATTTACAAAGATTAGCATCAAGTGGAGGAGCATTCGCACCGTCTAATAACAATAGACCTATAATCGAAACTGTACCTAACGAAATGAATTATGAAGCAGTAGAGCCAGGTCAAGCTAGCAATACAAATATGATACTAGCTGCTATTAACGATTTACTGGGAGGTAGTGAAGAAGCAAGCTCTATGATAGGATAACGTATGGGATTTTATGCTTTTGAACCACCTGACTTAGAACAAAGTTATATAGACAAATCTAACGAAAGAAGTAAAAAATATAATTCTGTTAAAAATTTAATTCGTACAAAACCTGAAGTTGGTAATAACTTTGAAGACATTACAAACAAATGGGGTAATCATTTAGGTAGAGACATAATGGTAGGTAGTGCTCTACTAGGTTATAGCTCTATATCGCCTGAAGTTGCATTACTTATTGAAAGAAAAATAGAAATAGAACAACAACAAAGTAGAAATTTTTGGGAACAGACTAAAGCAGCAGGTAGAGGATTAGTTAGAAATGCTATAGTAGGTATGGATTCATTAGCTGAAGCTGCAGTTAAAAGACCATTCCAAGCATCAGCAAGAGCTCTTATAGATAATGGTATGAATCCTAATCTTGCTTATTTACAAATGTTTTCTAACTTAGTTGGTTTAGATAAACCATTGATGAATCTTGCATTAGGTGATGAATATGGTGAGTTTAGAAAAGACTATGAATTAGCTAAAGATGAATTAGGTCCAACACAAGCAGGATATGCAATACGTGAATTAGCAAAAGGTAATAGAGTTAATTTAGGTAGTGGATATTTTGGTAACTCCACATTAGCAAGAGAGACAGATATATATAAAGAATTATCACAGTCTATAAAAGACCCTAACCAATTAGCTGAAATAGAAAAAGTAATACAGGCACAATTAGGTTTTGATATATCAGGAACAGAAAGAGCTAAGGTAGAAGCTAATAAATACAGAGGAGTTACTATAAGCCCTGGTAGAGTAGCTGCTGTACAAATATCAGAACCAGGAACAGATAGATATAAATTTATATCAGGTCTTATTGATGGTGTTGTTACATTATTTCTTGACCCTGCAAACTTAGCAGGTGCTTGGACAACAAAACTAACTAAAGCAGGAAAAACATTTAAAGTAGTAGAAGACAGTGCTGAGCTTGCAGGCACTGTAGGAATAAGAACTTCAATAGGTCAAGGCAACAGAGTATATCAAGTAGTTAGAAGAGATATAAAAAGAGATGGTAAAAATGCTATGAGGTTGATGGATAATACAGGAGGTAGATATGCTTCTAATGAAATCATAGCTGTTGATGTAGGACCAACAATATTAAAAGGTGATGTTGCTTACACATTAGATGAATTAAATGATATAGCTAAAGCTAATGGAAGAAATAAAGCATATATAGATGAATCTACTTCTGCACAAGACTTTATAGAACGTGGTGGATATGGGAGAGGTAGAACTCCAAAAAATACAGGAGATAGTTTTTATGTAAACAATATAAAGTTAACTGACGAATCAACAATAGAAGGTGGTAAGTTTTTGCAACCAAGAAGAGCAGGTGCAAATGGTACTATGTTAAATAATATAATATCAAGACTTCGTGGATTAGAACCACAAGAAATAGCTTCTTTAATTAAAGGCACTCCGTTAGAAAAATATTTTAATAAGAAGGCTTTAAATACAGAAGTTCATCTTGAGGGAAATGACATAATTAAAGGAATGGTTGAGGCTATAGACAAAGATGCCAATTTCTTTAAACAGTGGTTTCAGTACATAGGAGCAGATTATAAAGGTAGTAGAGCAAAGTTTAATACAATAGAAGAAGTTATTGATAATACAATATTACATGAACAAGCACACGGATGGATTAAAAAAGGTTTTGCACCAAAAAGTATATCATTAGACCAAACAACAATACCACGTAAATTATTAGGTCCATTAAGTAAAGCAGGTAGAAGAAGGATTAGAGATAACAAACTAAATAAAGCAAGAGATAAACTATCAGGGTATGATTATCCTGATGAAGTTCCTGAATTAGCAGATGAATGGGCAGCATATTGGAAACTAGAAAAAGATGTTAACCAACTTACTACAAATTTTAAAACATCTTATTTACAAGACAGACAAGAATTAAAAAGACTTGCAGGTCTACAAAAATTTCTAAAACCATCATTAAATAAAACTGACTTTGAAGAATGGCATACAACTATAGGACGAGGTATATATAATTTTCTTGCTGAAAACATACAATCAGGAGGATTAGAGTTTCAAGACTTAAGAAAACTTATGCCTGAAGCTAGTCCTTCTACTTTACAAAGTATGTTAGACAATCCAAATATGGACACTATTGGCAATCTTATTGCACAAGAAGTAAGAACAGGTGGTATAACAAAAAGGTTAGACCCGTACTCATATACCTTTAGAGGTAAGCTATCAAGAAATTTAGGTAGAAATCTTAGTAGTAAAGGTAAAGTATTAGATGATGGTGGTCGTATCAATATGTCTGATATGGGTAGCTTTCTTGGAGTAGGAGCTGTTGTAAGCAGAAAGTTTACAGATTCAGCTATGGCTAGAATGTTTGGACAAGTTAGTCCTGCTTTTATAACTGCTACATCTCACACACAAGGTATTAAAGAAATAGAAAAACTTATTGAATCTTTACCTTTTGAAAAATCAGTAAGAAAAGATTTATATGAAAAACTAGCACGGACTGATGCAAAGATATTAGATGATTATTTAGAAGGTGGTTCTTATTCTAAATTAAGATTAACAGAAGAATTTTTTAAATTACTTAATGGTTCAGGTACTGCAGCAGATGCAGGAATATTAGGTGAACTAGAAAAATTATTGCAAGCAAGAGGACTACCTGGTGCATTAAATGGTGGTATTACAAAGTTTGTAGCAGAAATACAAGAAGCTAGAAAGTACTGGGTGTCTTTAGTAGGAGATGAAATAGTTGACGTAGGATTTGGTACATCTAAATCAAATGATTTATTTTCTTCAAGAATTAGAAAGATAGGTGAAGACGCAGCAACAAATGCAAAGATTGAAGAGTTAGCTAAAGCAGGTAAACAAGAAGAGATACAAAAGTTTATTATGGCTACATTTGGTAACGCAGATGAAGCAGTGCCTTCAGCACATCTGTTATCAGAAATGCTTGTAGGAAATATTCCTTTGTTTGACCCTAATGATGTATTTAGAATACTAGGTACATTTAGAAATAGCTTACTTAAAATGTCAGGAGTAGGTTTACTTACAGGACTAAAAAGATTCGACCTCCCTCAACTACTAGGTAAAAACATAGAAAGCAACCCAATAATTTCTTTAGCTGCGAAAAATAAAAAGTTTGCTGATTATGTTGCAGGTTGGGAATTACCAGTTAAATCTCCTTCAGGTAAGAAAGTAACGCAAAAGTATATAGCTGAATTACAAGACAAAGCTATTGGAGAGTTAGTAACAGAATACAACAAATATGGTGACAACATTTCTATTCAAGAATTAAAAGATGTTACTGATGATGATACATTTCAAATACTTAATAACTTAACAACTACACAGCAGCTAGAAACTGTAGCTAATGTAGGCAACATAACATCTAACGCAATAACTAAAGGACTTGCTAATGCACTTTATGCTAAACGTGTAACAGATGACGGTATCAAAATAGTAAACAGAGCATATACAAGATTTGCAAATAATGTTATGCAAGCAGCTTGGAAACCTTTAACACTCTTAAGATTTGCTTGGACTACAAGAGTTATTATGGAAGAACAACTAAGAATGTGGGCATCTGATTTAACACAGGTATTTACACATCCTATTTCTCACTTAGCATATGTATTAAAGCCTGATGGACTTATGGTTAGAAATGCAGCTAGAGCAGAAAAAATATTTAAAAAAGCAATACCAGGATTTGATGATAACAATTTAGCTTTAACAGAAAAACTTATTGATAAACTAAAGTTTGGTGAGTTTGACATATTAGGTAAAGATATGTCCCAAGAGTTGTTATTTAAACAAGCTATGTCTAGAGGCTCTAATGGAATAATGATTAGAAAAGCAGCTTCTATAGATAGGTTCTTTAAAACAATTAAAAAGTCATCTGTAACTAATTCACGTGCTAGTAGAAGAACATATGCTAAAGGTTGGGCTACAGAAATAAATCAATTAGCAGATGATGACATAATGCACTTAATAGCAAATATTATTGTAGATGCAGGCAACACTGCATTTGGTGGTAGCATTACTAGAAATTCAACACCATTTATAGACATAGATGAACTAGCAGAATTTTTAGCAGGTAAAGGAAAAGACTTAAGATTTTATGAAGACAGAATGAGAGGTTTAACAAAAGGAAACATAACTTTTCAATCATTACTAGATGTTAGAAAATCCTACAAAGAATGGGTTAACAGTGGTGATGCAGTTACAGATTATGGAAGAAGATTAATTGATGGTGATGTAGAAAGAACAAAGGAACTTTTAAATAGTTATGTAGCACGACTATTTGAAAAAGCAGGTGGTGGAGGTACCTTTAAAAAATATGTATTTAACGAAGGTTACAACCGAGCAAACTTACCTGGGTATGTTGATTTTGATAGAGGTATAGATTTTGAAGCAATGTTAGAGGCAGGAATTATAAGAGAAATAGATAAAGGATTAATATATAAATCTGCAGACAATCCAAATCTTGCAATGCCTATGTTATACGAACCAATAAATGGAGATAAGTCAAATAAATTTATTCAGTGGGTTGCAAACAGAGGATTTGATGCAGTTCCTACTGGTCAAAAAAGCTCAGTAGTTATACCTATTGGTAGATTTGCTAGTCCTAAACAGTATGATTTCTTAGTAGATACTTTATATAAACAAACAAACATAGGTCCTGATGTAGTAAAGATGTCTAAAGAATTTGAAGATGCAGGTAGATTTTCTAAAGGTCAATGGGATAGTGCTATAGAAAGATGGTTTGATACTTTAATGTCAAGACCAACAAACAAGCTGTCTCGTTCTCCTGCATTTAGACAGTTCTATTATAGAAACTTAGAAAAGATGGCAGATAGATTAGAAGCAGATGCTTTATATCGTATAACAAGAATGGATACTACATCACAATATATGCCTAAAAGCACACGCAAAAAACTAAGAGAACTTGTACCTAAACCAGTAGGTGAAGGTATAGGTATTGATGATTTAGAACAATTTGATGAGTTTTTAAAGTCTTTAGCTTTATCAGAAACAGAAGACTTACTTTATAGTTTAAATAGACGTTCTCAGTTTTCACAAGCAACTGCATTACTATTCCCATTCGCAGAAGTTCATTTAGAAATAGCAGGTACTTGGACAAGATTGTTAAGAGAAAATCCAACTAAAGCTAGAAGAGCTAGTGTCAGCGTACAAACATTAAAAGAAGGAAATCCATTTAATTGGAACTTTCTTGGTGGTGATGCAGGAGATGACGCACCTATGATATATACAGATGAAAGAACAAATGAAGAAGTATTTGTATTTCCTTTATTAGACCCTATACTAAAAAACTTTTTTGACAATGTGCAGAAACAAGACCTGAATGGTCAGCAACAAAATGTAGATGTAAACTTAAGAACTGTAGGTTTTACATCAGGTGTAAACATTATTGCAGGTGGGTTAATACCAGGAGTAGGACCAGTAGCACAGGTTGCTGCTAAAGCATTAATGCCTAATATGAAAGAAACAGGAGCATTCTATAAATTCTTATTCCCATTCGGTGAACCTACAGGCGGAATAATAGAACAAACTGCAGATGTGTTAGTACCACCTTGGTTACAAAAACTAACAGCACTTACAGAAGGAGCACCTGAAGGATGGGTAAGAGGATATACAAATACTGCTAAAGAAGTACTAAGAGCAAAACTTATAAGTGGTGC
>TARA_B100001121_G_scaffold53929_1_pt1 | contig 33078 bp, 30 predicted proteins | sample TARA_B100001121 | Tara Oceans TARA_B100001121 (sample SAMEA2622817) | marine metagenome | biome: marine biome (ENVO:00000447); feature: surface water layer (ENVO:00002042); material: "saline water (ENVO:00002010), including plankton (ENVO:xxxxxxxx)" | depth 5 m
ATCGCTATGCTAATGATTGATACTGTTTGTTCAGCAGCTTCTAGCTAGATGTTGCTGATGCGACGAGTTGTTCTATTCGCTCGACAAATAAGTCTAAGTTACTGTTGAAAGATTCTAATGCCGCACTTCTTCTTTCTCCAGTATCTGGTGCTGTAAGACCCTCAAGCAGTTCTTGAGTATCCTCGTAAATTAAGTTCACTAGAATTGTTAACTCTTCATGACTTGAAGTTAAATTTGAATTTGAACTTGGTGGACCAGGGCTAGTAAAAATTGTAACAAAGCTAGCAAAGTCATCAATAAACTCTTTGAACTCTACTTGGGCTTCCTGGTAAGTAGTAACTTTATCATCCCAACGTTGATTTGTCTCTAATACTTTTTTACCAAGTTCTATGGCTTGTATTTTTTCACCTGTTATTTCCTCTAAATATTGAACTACATCTTCCGGTATAGTAGTAGTAGTTGTAGTTGAAGTCTCCTCTACAATAGTTTCCTCTACAAAAGTCTCCTCAACAATAGTTTCCTCTACAATTTCTAAGTCGTTATTCTCAACCACTCTATTTACAAATGTATAAGTAGTTGCAATCATGCCTATCAAAACTAATGGTAAAATTAATCTTCCTGGTTTTGGATCTGAATTATAGCTTTCCATTAACTTAGTTTATCAAAAATTGAATTAATATTACTTTTTATTGATTCCCATTCTGAATTATTTTGTTTTATTACTGTAATAAAATCTGGTCCTGAAAATATTGAGACAACACCTTCTATTTTCATTATTTCATTGATTAATGGTGTATTAACTTGATCAGTTGCAGTGATATTTGTACCATTTTCTAAACCATGTGCAAATGGAATTTTAATTGCATTTGGATTTGGTGTTTCAAAAATTTTCATAATTATTACTTATAATAATACAAAAATAATTAAGATTGTATGGTGAATAGTTTCCAAAACATGAATATTAATCCACGTTCTATGATGTCTGGAACATCAGTAATCTTAAACATATATTTACTTACTATAGGTTCTATGATTCTTGGATTCTCGCTATATGTGGGATTAGAAACTCTTGAAAGAACAACTAGAAAGTACGTTAATTGGACAGGAGAAGGAATGTTATGGCTATTCGTACTATTATTTATATCAATATTTATACTTTTCATACCTAGTGATTTGTTAAAACTTAAATATCAAATAAAAATTGATACTTTTACAAACTTAATTGGTTATGTAGTTTTTACAATCGCAAACAGTATTTTCTTTATATTTTTGAGCAGATTTATTTCAAGGGATAACATTTACTTAGCTGAAGTTGCAAACTTGTTACAAGCTGCCTCATTTTCTGGTTTAATTGCTATCCCGATATTGTTTTACATACTATTTCAATTTAAAAATTATTTATCGAGATATGATTCTTTTTTCTTTTATTTTTTGATGATTTTTTGGATATTTTCATCACAAATATTTTTATAGTTTCTCCACAGCCTCAATTCCTAACAAATTAAATATAAATACAAGTGTGTGATTCATTTGCTTGGTTAGTTGCAATCTAAAGTTCATTAATTCTGGATCAGAATTGACAATTTTGTTATTTGAATAAAATTTGTTAAATACTTTTGATAATTCATATGCGTAGTCAGCTAAATGATTAAGTTCAAGAGTTTTTTCTGAGAGTTTAAATTTTTCTGGGAGCTTGATTATTTCTCTCATTAACATCTGATCTGTTTCATTGTGAGATTTAGGTAAAGTCATTTCAACTTCTTCCAAAATGTGATCTCTGAGTACTTTATTTGATCTTGCAAATGTGTACTGTAGATAGACTGCTGTATTACCTTCTACTGATGTAAATTTATCTAAATCAAATTTATAATCGGTAATTTTATTTGTCTGCAAATCAGAGTAAGTCAAAACACTGTTTGTAAGGTGTCTCAAGTCATCTTTGTTTTCTATATTATTTTTAAATTTATCTTTAACATCTTTGTATAAATCTGTAAGTTTATAGCTTCCACCATCTCTTGTTTTAAGCGGTCGCCCGTCTTTATTGTTGATTGTTCCGTAACCAATATGTAAAAATTCTGAATCTGATAATTTAAATTTCTTGACACATTTAAAAAGATCTTCAAAATGTTGTTTTTGTCTTTGATCTACTATATAGATATATTTATCTATATTTAGATTTTCTTCTCTTCTAACAACAGTTCCTAGATCAGTTGTTATATAAAGATAAGATCCATCTGATTTAGTAATTAATATATTTTTATCTTCAAAGCTTGTTATGTAAGCACCTTCATCTTCAAAAATTAGTTCTTCACTAACTAATCTCTTAATTAAAGGGTCTATATAATCATTGGCATTACTCTCTCCTTCAAAAATATCAAAATTATGATCAAATATAGATAGAGTTCTTTTAATTTCATCTGTTGATATTTTGTATATATGATTCCACCCATCATAAATAGTGGGGTCTTTAGAGTTTAATTTTTTGTTAATGTTTTGAGAAGATTCAAAAAATTCTTTATCTACTTTGGATAGTTCAGAAGCTTTTGGATAGATTTCTTCTAAGTCTTCTATAGATATTGATTTAATATCTATTTTATTTAAGTAGCAGAAGTTTAAGATTTGAGCTACAGGCATGCCCCAGTCACCTAAATGAATATCAGAAACTACTTTATGACCAGCTGCAGATAGTAAGTTTTTTATTCCTCTTCCAATATTTAGAGATCTAATGTGCCCTACATGCATTGCTTTACCAATATTCATACCACCATAATCTAGGAGGAAGCTTTTTGGATTTTCAGTTTTAATAATTTCTTTAAAGGTATTTGAAGTCATTCGGATATATTCAAAAACATACATATCTGAGTATTTCAAATTAATGAACCCATTATTAGTAACTTCTAAATGTTCAATCCATTTATGATTTTCTATAAATTTAATTTCATCAAGTAATTTAGATTTTGTATTCCCATCTCTTATTCGCAGTAAATTATTTAACTGCATGTCAAAACCCTCAAAATTTGTTATTCTTAACTCAGGCTGTTGATCTATTTGTAATTCATCAAAAATATTTTTAAATGAATTGTAAAGAAAATTTTTAATATCTTGCACTATTCAATTTTAGCTTTGAAAATAAAAAATTCGTTTCCTTATTGAGTAATAAAGTGACAAAAATAATGCTCATATATCCTGCTACTAAATGTTTCGGATATTCCGTTATTCCATCAAAAAACAGATGAGGGGCTAAAAATAAAATTGGAATTATTATTAAAAGCAATCTATTTAGATTTATTTTTCTTAAAGTCAATAAGATAGATGCGATAAATACAATAATTAATAAATATTGTAAAAATAAGAACCTTAAACTTACATAACTTCTAATAACATCATTAGAAAAATCCCCAATAATTATTTGTAAATTCTTGATTAATGACGGTATGAGACTAGCCATGTCAAATCTGATATTTGACTGTGCATCAATAGATCTAACCCAGAGTTGTAAAATTTTTCCAAAATATAAATTGTGAAGTAGAGGTAAAAGTAAAATGGATAGAAAAATATAAAGATCTTTAATTTTTATCAAGTTTCTTTTACGAAATAAAATTAAAAATATAGAAATTGCTGGAAGATAATTTAACCGTATAAAAACTATCAATCCTGACAAGATGAAAATAGTTTTACTTCGTTTTTGATTTTGAGCATAAATTAAAAATAAAAGAGCTATAAATGGCCATGCGAAAGTTTCACTTAGAGATTCAGAGACTAACAAAACAGTAGGACTACTCACTAGATACGCAAGTCCCAAAAATGTAATAACGTTTATTTCTTGACTATAAAAGCTATTTCTTATTGCCAAAATACAAAAATACAAAATAGATAATATAAATATTTTTTGTAGTACATCATTTTCACCGAATATATTTTTTAAAATATATAACAAATACCTTGATCCAGGCTGTGACGTGAATAAATCTTCACCTCCTTGAAGATTGTTAGTAACAAAAATGTCTCGAGCATGTGATTCGTACCTTAAACCGTCTGTACCACCTCGTTGATAAATTGTATTTGAAAGAGGAAAAAACTTAAAAATTGAGAGACTGGCGATGATAAATGAAAAAAGGAAATTATTTATATTATTGAAGTAGGATTTAGGAGCAAATAAGTAAATTAAAATAAATATAAAAATAATAATCGTACTCGTAGAGATTTTTATTTGATGAATAAGTATTGATAAAAAGATTAATAAGTAGGTAAGATTGTTAAAAATTGTATTTATATATTTAAATATACAAAAGTATAAAAAAAGCAAAAAGAGAATTAACTCAATAAAAACTACAATTTCAAAATTACTTATTAAACGAAGTAAACCACTTGATTCATTGGAAATTATTAATGTTGCATAGGTATATCCAGGTAAAGTAGTAGCAGTAGCAAAACTTTTAAATTTGTAGTCAATGTTTATATCTTTAGTGCTATCAACTACAATAAGTTCTTCAGCTATAAAATTATATGAATTGTCGTTAAATATCTCTATATCATCTTGGTAAATTATTAATTCACCAGAATATTTTATGTTAATTATTGAGTAATTAAGTTCTGAATTTTCTATAAAATAGTACGCCTCAATAGGAAACCATAGTTGTGACTGTTCATATTCTCTAAAGTAGTTGTATTTTTTATCATTAACAAAACCCAAGTCCCAAGTTGTATTTTGAATACTTTGGTTATTTTCTAATAATTGAAAATTGTTAATACTAACAATTTTTTCACTGTATAAATCTAAATTACTGGTGGGTTCATTAAAAGAAGCCCTGCAATTGGATTTACTTACTTTAAACTGTGAACTTTGAGCTTCTTCTACATTGTTATCATTAAAACATACGTAGCTATTTGAACTAAAAACTAGTAAGACGACTAATTTAATAAGACAAAATATTAATGAGATATGAAAAGTGTTTTTTGTAAGTTTTTTAAAATTTAAAATAACAATTGTCAATAGTAAAAGATTTACATAATTCAATGGAAATGAATCAATGATGTACTCAGTTGGGGAAGGAATCAGAATAAATAAGACAATTAAAAAAGAATTAGTATATTTCATCAATTATAAAATGAGGTCTATCTTTTGTTTCATTGTAAATTAATCCGATATACTCACTCAAAATAGCAATTGCTGTAAACAAAAAACCTATAAGCAATAATAATATTCCAACCACCGTACCAAATCCATCAAACGGCACCCCAAATCTAAACCACCTAAAAACTTGAACACTTAAAATTACTATTGATGATACGGATAAAAATAGTGCAAAAAACGTGCTTATTCTTAAAGGGGTTAACGAAAATGCAAAAATTCCTCGTAATGCAAAACCCAAAACAGGAAGTGTTGATGCGTGTGACTTTCCACTAAACCTTGTATTTCTCTCAAATTCTAACCCGATTGACTTAAACCCAACCCATGAAAAGAATCCTCTATAAAATCTATTAAATTCTCCTAGTGATCTTACTGCTTTAATAACTTTTTTGTCTACAAGTCTATAATCACTAACACCTTTTGGTATCTGTCCATTTGTTAATTTATTAATTAGAAAATAAAAAAATTTAGAATTCAATCTTCTTAATGGTGACTTACCTGGTCTGGATTTAACGATGCCGTAAACATGATCATACCCTTCTTCCCAAAGCTTAATAAAGTCTGGAATGATAGCAGGATCATCTTGGAGGTTTGCGGTCATAATTATAGCTGCATCGGTATCAACGTGTTCAATTCCTGCTGCAATACCGCCGTCCATTTTGAAATTTCTCGATAATTTTACTATCTGAATACGATCATTTAATTTTTGTAATGATCTTAGTTTTTCAAACGTATTGTCGGTGCTGCCATTCTCTACAAAAATAATTTTATAATCATAATCTTCCAGCTCATTAAAAGCATCTTTAATACGAGTTGATAATTCCTCAATATTTCCTTCCTCGTTATATGCCGGAATAACTACAGATATATTCTTCATAATTTTAAAAACTCTTTGTACCAAGTAATAGTTTTTTCTAATCCTTCATCTAAGTTTACTTTTGCAACAACATCTAGGTCCTCCCGAATTAATGAAGAATCAAGATATTGACTTGGTATCTCCTTATCTGAAGAGATGTTGTAAGCAGGTTCAATATACTCTCCTTTTATCAATTCACAAATTTTTCTATAAACATAATCTACAGAAAAATTATCAGAAGAAGAAAAGTTATACGAGGTGTTCCTAACTTTTCTTTCATAAAGTTTATTTCCTACTTCTATGTAAGCCATTACTACGTCATCAACATAAACCCAGTCTCTGATATAGCTTCCATCTGATCTTAATACAGGAACCTCACCTTCAAGAAGCCATTTAATTACTCCGGGAATAAGTCTTTCCCAATTTAAATCTCCACCCCCATATATATTTCCACATCTTAAAGTGACTAAATTTTGATCATAAGTTTTCCGGTAGGTATTAGCTAGTAAATCTGTAACAGACTTAGATACTTCATAGGGGAATTCTCCTTTTAATTCAAAGTTTTCTTTATAAGGCAATCTATCGGAAATTCCATAAGCTTTGTCCGATGACGCTATAACAATTGGTAAATTACTGTGTCTGCAAATTTCTAATATATTCCATGTGCCTTCGATATTTGATTTAAAAGTCCTGATTGGGTTGTTAATTGCATCACCAACTTGAGTTTGAGCAGCAAAATGATAAATAATATCAAAATCATTAGAGTTTAAAAAACTATTTAGTTCTTTAAAATTTGCAATATCAACATAATTAACCTCAACTTGAGAAAAAGAATTTTCAAAATTTGAAGAGTAAGAATCTTCAATAGCTAGTGCGGTAAACTCACAATTATTCTTTAATAAATAATCTGAGAAATGACTTCCAAGAAGTCCGGTAGCGCCAGTTACTAGAATATTTTTTTCAAAAATAGACAATGCTCTATTCCCAAATTTTCCATGGTGCAACACCCTCATCCCAAGTCTTATTTAGTGATAAATTTTCCCTATATGTATCCATAGGTTGGAAATATCCTTCATGTGAGAAGGAGTATAAATTCCCAGATTTTGCTAGTTTTTTAAGAGGTTCTTCTTCAAAAACATCGTTTTCATTTATATAGTCAAAAACTTCATAATCTAGAACCATATATCCCATATTGATGCTTCCATCAGCTTCTGGTTTTTCCTTAAAATCACTAACTTGATTATCTGTACCTATTTCAACCATTCCAAACCTAGACGATGGCTTCGTCGTACTTATTGTCGCAATTCCACTATGAGAATTATGAAATTTTATAAGTTGGTCGATATTTATATCACTTAAACCGTCTCCATAAGTCATTATAAAAGATTCTCCTTCTGGAATATATTTTTTAATTCTTCGAATTCTTTCGCCAGTAAAGGAATCTACTCCAGTATCTGAAAGCAAGACGTCCCAATTTGATATATTTTGTGACTCGTAAATTTTAATTGAATTTTGTTCAGATGTATTTATAGAAAAATCATTATGTTGAGTTTGAAAATTTAAGAAGTAATCTTTTATGACATCTCCCTTGTAACCTAGACATACAATAAAATCATTCAATTTATAGGTCGAGAAAATTTTCATTATATGCCAAATAATTGGAAAGCCACCAACTTCTACCATTGGTTTAGGCTTAAATTCAGTCTCTTCTCTTAGCCTAGTGCCAAGACCTCCTGCCAATAAAACTACCTTCATATGTATATAATGATACTATCTATGGTTAATTTAAATTCTTTAACTAAAAATATAGTTATTCTAGGCGCTTCGGGATGGATTGGTAAAAATTTTGTTTCTTGCCTTAGTAAATTAAAAAATGTCAATTTACATCTTTATTCATACAAAGAACCAAAAACTATTGAGCTTAAAAAAGACTTAATATACAGAACACAACCCATTCAAGCTATAAACAATTTAAAAATAAGCAAAGTATATTCTTTAATTGATCTGGCATTTCCAACACAAGATAAAATTTATGATTTAGGCGATGCTAGTTATTTAGAGCAAGTAGAAGAACTTCTAGTATTAAAAAAAGAATTTTTAACTAAGTTTCAACCATTGAATATTCTTAACATCTCATCTGGCGCAGTCCACTGGCAAGGCAACAAAAGTAATTTGTATTCAAAAAAAAAGATTGAAGATGAAAATTTATATATTAATCATTGTAAAAATGCCAATACCAATTTAGATATAGCAAGAGTTTTTGGTTTTCTTGGAAAGTTTTATGATTTTAACAAGCATTATGCTTTCACATCATTTATAGAGCAAGCCAAAAATCATAATCAAATCACAATTGAATCATCAAAACTTGTATACAGATCATATATTTTATTTGAAAACTTATTTAGTTATTACAATTACAGAACTTTTAAATTTACTGGTAGTGAAATTAATATATTTGATGCATGTTTAGATACTTTTGAAATTAATGACCTTGCAAATTTAGTCGCTAAAAAGTTTTCCTCAACTGTTGTTAGAAAAGAAAACCCAGAAGGCACTGATGAGTATATAGGTGATAAAGAATATTTATTAAATTTTTTAAAAAGTAAAGATTTAGATTGGCAGATAACAGACAAGAAAATATTAAAACTAATACAGTAATAAGATTATATAATGACTGCTAGAAAAAAAATATTAAAACTTATTGATCAACATTTCAATGAAGAATTTCCAGAAGTTGAGTTTATTCCAGGTAAAACACCAGTACCTGTTAGTGGCAAAGTATTTGATGTTAAAGATGTTGAATCTTTAATAGATGCATCCCTTGATTTCTGGCTGACCGAGGGACGATATACAGATTTATTTGAAGAAAAGTTTTCAAACTTTCTCGGCATTAATCACGCTGTCCCCGTTAATTCTGGATCGTCCGCAAATCTAGTAGCTTTTTCATCTTTAACTTCAGAAAAATATAAAGTTGATAAAATCAAAAAAGGCGATGAGGTTATTACTGTAGCTTCAGGATTTCCTACAACTGTGAATCCAATAATTCAAAATGGATGTATTCCTGTTTTTGTCGACTGTGATAAACACACATATAACATAAATATCGAAATGATGAGAGAAGCACTAAGTCCAAAAACTAGAGCAGTTATGATTGCACATACATTAGGAAATCCTTTTAATGTTGAAGAAGTTTTAAAATTTTGTGAAGAAAATGACCTATGGTTAATTGAAGATTCTTGCGATGCACTTGGGGCTAAATATAACAATCAATATGTAGGTACTTTTGGAAAGTTTGGTACTTTTAGTTTTTATCCAGCCCACCATATAACAATGGGTGAAGGGGGTGCAATTATAACTAAAAAAGGACAAGATAAAAAAGTACTAGAATCAATGAGGGATTGGGGAAGAGACTGTTGGTGTGCACCGGGACAAAACGACACATGTAACAGGAGATATACCTGGGAACTAGGCAGTCTTCCTTATGGTTATGACCATAAATATATATATTCAAACATTGGATATAACCTTAAACTTACTGATCTACAGAGTGCCGTTGGGGTTACTCAAATAGATAAATTAGATAATTTTATTCAAGCTAGGAAAGACAATTGGAATTATCTAAGGAATGGATTTGAACAACTTAATGAATTTTTCTATCTTCCAGAACCTACAGAAAATTCAGAGCCTAGTTGGTTTGGATTTGCTCTGACGGTCAGAGAAGAGGCACCTTTTTCACGTGCAGAAATTATAGAAGAACTTGATAAAAACTTGATTGGTAGCAGATTTATATTTGGAGGCAACTTGCTTTGGCAGCCAGCATATAAAAATGTTGAATATCGAGAAGTTGGAAAGCTATCCAACTCAGATTTAGTTGCTCTTTCTTCATTCTGGATTGGAGTATTCCCAGGATTAACTAAACAAATGCTTGACTATATTATCCAAGTTGTTGTAGATTTTATAAAAACAAAAAGTAGTAGTTAATTATTTTTTTGATTTAGGCACGAAGCCTTCTTCTCCAGTATCAACGTCAAATCCACGTGACATAATTTTTTCTCTCATTTTTGAATTTCTAGCATAAGGTGTATCCATTTTATCAACCATTATTGGTTGATTCGAAGAAATATCTTCAAGAATAACTTCACCTTCAACAAGCTCTCTACAAGACAGTTGGCCATGCTGAAGAGGTATTGCCATGAAATAATCATCAGCTTTTAGAGTTTCCCCTTTTTTTAAATCTTTACTTGCATAGACCCCTCTTACGAGTTTATCAAGGTACTCCACTTCTCTTTTAACTGGGATCCTCTTTTGTGAGCCTGGTGCTCCACACATTTCTTTTGCTAAGTGGTAGGCACCTAACCATTCATCAATTTGTTCTGGTAAAGAACAGTATGGAGAAACGGTATATTCTCCATCATCAATATCTACATGTCTTTCCCATGTCCTCGCTCCCTTTGCATAGCTTACATACATTGATGCTTGCCAAGATGTCATTTCATGACTAGAAAAACCAATTACAGTATCTGGAAATCTGTTTTTTAGAAAGTCAATTTGGTTTAATTCTAGTTCGAAGTCTTCAGATGGATAAAGAGAAACACAGTGATTTAAGGCAAGAGGTATATTCTTTTTTTGAAAAAATGAGACAATATCATCAACGTCTTTTAACGAGGAACCCCCAGAAGATACAATTGTTGGCATTCGCAAAGTAGCAATTTTTTCCAACAAAGGCCAGTCGTTTATGTCTGAACTCGCCACTTTCATAATGTCAAGACCTAAGCGTTGAAAAAGATCAACAGATTTTTCGTCAAAACAAGTAGCCATTGGATGCATTCCTTGTTGTCTTGTGTACTCAACGAGCTCTCCAAGCTGTTCCTCGCTGAGCTTTGTTTGTTTTGTTTTCCAAACATATCTCATGTCTTCTCTATCAGCAAAATCAGGATGAATAAAAGAATCAACATCTCTAAATTGAAATTTTATTGCTGCTTTTACATTGTTGTGTCTAATTACTCTGGAATATTCATGGATAATTTTTTTTCCTCTTTCAACACTTCCCCAGTGATTATTGGCAATTTCCAGGACAAATAAATCTTCAAATATTGAGTTATCATTCATAAAGATGATTATAATTTAATTCCTTATTAGTTATTATTTTTCAATAAAAAAAAATGTGTCTTTAAAACATCATTTTTATTGAATTCAATTTCATCTTTATCATAAAAGTGTTTGAGTCCCTCTTCGAAAATATTATAGTTTTCTAGTATTGACCCACTCATAATTATTTTATTGAAATTGTATTCTTGTTTGTAAAGTTTAATTAAGTAAATATATTTTTTTAGTAAAGATGATAATAAATATTCTCCAGCTTGGGATGAAAATTCATTTGTTATATTTTGTAAGTAGTCAACCATTTCAATTTGTGAAAATAAATCTGGACACATAGGTGCTTTTTTATAAATAGCTTCATTAAATTTCACTTTACTTAAGTTTGATGAAATGTTATTTGAAGATTTAAGATATAATTCAATGAGTCTTCCTGCAGGAAGCTGTGTTACACAATCGTAATACTCATTATTGTTTATCGATGGCCTAGTTTGAAATAAAGAATTGTTATTTCTGATAATAGCGATTTGTCCACCAGTAGCAATATTTAATGAAAGTGTATTTTTAGTTTTAATATTGTCTACCATAGACATTTGAAAATCCCCCAATGGAAGTGATATTTTCCCACTGCTGTTATTAAGCTTATAAAATTTAACCCCACTGATTATGGAAGGAAGAGTAATTTTTGGAAAAAATTTACTAATAACAGACTGATCCCAGTCATTATTTTGATAGTCAAAGAATCCAGTTGCTGACGCTTCGGATTCGTGAATTAAAGTGTAATTGTTGGTCAAATCCCCAAAAATCTTTGTTAATAAAGTAGCATATATACCATCCAAATTTGAAATATTGAATATTGGATATCCCCTTTTTAAATCATGTACATTTTTGTTTGATGAAACCTGCTCAATAGTATTGGGATTTTTTTCAGATTGCCATGAATATGGTCCATCGATAATCTTAAAATTTTTTAATAACATACTTGAGTGCATTTGGCCTGATAATGTGATGTGACTAATTTTTTCAAGACCAATTTCAGTTATTTTAGTTTTAATAATCTTGAAAATTTCTTCATAATCTAAATATGAAATATTATCAGAGATTATATTTTGTGGTGTCCTTATGATGCTTTTATAAGCGTCGCTATAATTTGAAACATTTTTCTGAAAATGGATAAATTTTGTGTTTGTACCCCCAACATCAATACCTAATTTAAACATTTAATTCATAAAATTCATCAATGAATGTAGCTAATTTATCATCTAGTTTTATTTTTTTTATAAATAGATCACCATATCCTGCACATAAAATAAAATTTGTATAGTTTCCCTCAGATTTCTTGTCTGTTCTGAGTGTCTTTAAGAATTCTTTTTTCGAAAATTTAAAGTTTTTAATAATTTTTTTGAAATCAAAAATTTGATAACTTGAATTATAGATTTTGTAAAATATTTTTTTATCAAGGTAACCCATCCGGTATGAAATAAAATTTGCTAGATTCAGACCAAACCCGACTGCGTGACCATGGCCTAATTTATTTTTTGATAAAGATTCAATTGCATGTGCAAATGTGTGACCATAGTTTAGTATTCTTCTGTAATCTGACTCATATTCATCTATTTCTACTACAGGCTTTTTAGATAGCAAGCTTAATCTTATGAATTTGTTAACTGCATCAATGTCAAACTTATTAGTATCTAAATATTCAAGAAAATTAATTGTTTGTGATTTATTTTTTGTAATTAATAACTTTAATATTTCGCCGTATCCATCAACAAGCAATTTTTTACTCAGTGTATTAGCAAAGCCTTTATATATGTATATATTTTTTGGTGACTTAAAAATTCCTACCTGATTCTTGAAACTACTAACATTTATGCCACACTTACCACCCATACAAGAGTCAGCCATTGATAGAAGAGTTGTAGGAACTAAAATTAAATTTGTACCTCTGTGATAAACGTGAGAAGTAAATTGACTTATATCTTGAACAAAGCCACCTCCAATTCCTATTATATTGGAATGTCTATTAGCTCCCTTTCTTACAAGTTGTGTTGCAACTTTTTCGATAGTCTCTAAAGTTTTGATTTTTTCGTTCGGTTTCAATACACTGACTATATTTTTTTCATATTTTTTGTTTACTAATTCGAAGTTATCGAAAATATATTTGTCAATAATAAAAAAATTGTTTTCATTGTTAATTGTCTTTGAGACGTCTTTAAGATTCTCAAAAAACTTAATGTTGTAATCTCCACCACCAGATTTAATCTTAATTGGGCTAACCAATGCTCCACCCACCATCGATAAATATATTTTGTCCAGTTATATAAGAATTATCTTCTGAGCCAAGAAAATATATCAACGGTGGTATTTCATGGCTTTCCGCAAATCTTCCCAATGGTATTTGTTTTGTAAAACTATTAATTTGTGTATCGCTGAGATTTTGAGAGGTCATTTCGGTGTTAACAAATCCTGGAGATACTGTATTAACAAGTATATTAAATTCACCAAGCTCGACAGATGCAGACTGCCCTAAGGATACTAATGCAGATTTTGATATTGAATAAAACAATTTTTCATTTCTTACATACTTTGACCACAAGCTACCTATTAGGACTATTCTTCCAAAATTTGATTGTTTCATATCTAATGAACAAGTTTTTATTAATGAAATATTGGAAAGTAGATTTACATTTATTATTTTTTGACCAGATAAATAGTCATAATTTTCAAGATTTTTATTTTCATTTATTCCAGCGCAGCATATCAATACGTCAATTTTATTTTCTTTTTTAAATTCTTTGAGATTTTGCTCAATTTCGTCTATTTTTTCTAAATCTATATCTTCTCGTGTTGGGGTCAATACATTATGACCTTTGTCAATATAATACTGAGCAATGCTTTTCCCAATTCCTCGACTTGCTCCAGTTATTAGTACTGTATATTTTTCACTCATAATTTATTATTTCTTCAATTATTTTACTATCAAGAAACGGGTACAAATCGTATAGAGGGGCAGACTTCATTCTGCCATCTGGATACAATTTTGAAGATGCTTTTGGTTCAAACTCTTGATTTTTATCTAAAAATATCTCACATATAACAGGTCCTTTTTCCTTTATTGTCTCTTTAATAACTTCGGGTAACCTATTTGATCTATTAATTTTTTTATATTTTAAACCATAAGCACTGGCAATTAATTTAAAATCAGGAAACTGAAGTCCACTTTCTGGTCCACAACCTACAGTATTATCCGGAAAGTACTTATTCTGAGTTTGCCTAATAGAGTGGTATCCATCATTAGAAAGTATGAAAGTTTTAATTGGCAAATTATGTTTGCTGATAGTTGCAAGATCTTGAATATTCATTTGTATACTTCCATCTCCTTCAATACAGTATGTTTCTTTCATGTTATTAGCGAAACATGCTCCGATTGCAGCTGGCAAGCCAAACCCCATTGATGCTGATCCAGAATTGCTAAAAAGTCTTTGATCTTTTTTTAAAATAGCTCCTTGAAATGTTGTTACCACCGCAGTCCCATCTGAGGTAACAATATTGTCTTTTTCCTTTAAATTTTTAAATAATTCGTTTACAAAATAATACGGGTTAACCTTTTTAGATTTTTTATATTCATTTTTGAAAATTGGGAAAGACAAATTAAGCTCTTTGCACCAAGATAGATATTTTATGTGCTCATTAATTTTTTGTTTGTTAAACGAATTATTCATTGCTTTAAGAAACTCTTTAAGGTCGTGATTTATTTTAAGATCAATATTTAATGTTTTTTTGTTGAGCTCTTCTTTATCTATATCAACCATAACTTTGTAAGATTTTTTTGAAAATTCTTTGAAATTGTAACCAATTTGCCTGATGTTTAATCTCGATCCTAAAATTATTAATAAGTCACAATTTTCAGCAATAAAATTTCCGGCTCTATTACCAACAGTTCCAGGTCGACCAACATAGTTTTTATGCCCATCATGTAAAACGTCATGTGCATTCCATGCAGTAAGAACTGGTATATCAGTTTTATTAATAAATTTTAAAAACTCTTTATGCGCACCAGAAGCTCTGATGCCACCACCAACTAAAATTGCCGGTCTTTTTGAATTTTGCATCAGCCTTGTTACTTTATTAATTGTACTTTTATCAACTTTTTTTACTCTTGGTATCGATAATCTGTCTAACTTTATTTGTTTACTTTTTTCATAAGGTGCGCCTTGAATATCTATTGGAATATCAATCCAAACTGGGCCTGGTCTTCCAGTTGAAGCAATTTTTAGAGCTTTTGATACAACATCATCTACATAATTTGGATTTTTTAAAATGTAAGAAAACTTGGTAATATTCTTGACCATTGCAACTATATTGTTTTCTTGATCGCCGAGTTGCCTTAGTTTTGAATTATCAAAATTTAAAGTCTCTCTTTTTACTTGTCCAGAAACTACAAACATAGGGACTGAATCAGTCCACGCACCAAATACACCGTTAATAGCATTAATACCTCCAGGTCCGGTTGTTACATTGACGCACGCCATTTGATTATTTGTCCTTGCGTAACCATCTGCAGCCATTGAGCAACTTTGTTCGTGATGCATGTTAATTACTTTCAGAGATTGGTTTCTTCCAAGTGCATCATTTAGATGCATTGCTCCACCACCTGTAACCATGAATACATGTTTTACACCAAATTCAGCCAGTAATTCTGCAACCCGATCAGAAACTCTCATATTTTTAGCTTAATCTTTAAACATCTTTTGTTGTAAGCAAATATAAATATTACAAATATAATTTTGTGTAAAATATAAATGTAAATGAGATATTTGCAATTAATTAAATATCCGCTCTTCCAGAGCTTATTATTGAACTTGCTCTTACTAAACAGTTGGTTAATTAAAAATCCTAGTTTGGTAATCGCTAACTATTCTGAATGGTTATTGCCAATTCCTCCTATCTGGTTTACCCTAACTCTTCTAAATATCGCTTTTGGTATATTTGTGATTTTTAAAAAAATTCAGATAAACAATTCATTATTGTTATTCCTTGCTGTATTTATAATATTTCAGCTTAATAATTTAAGCCACATCAATTCAGAGTATATTTGGAATACGATTCCCGACTCTAAGACGTATAAACTTATTGGAGAAACATTATTTGAATGTGGCAAATTAGCAATTAGTTGTTTAGAGCCCCCAGAGCTTCAATGGCCTATTGGACAGCCAATTATTTCTGGATTTTTAGCAACTTTTTTTTATTCTTATTCTCACTATATTTATTTAATTCTTCTTTTATCTTCCATATTTATACTTGGAGCAATATCAAGGAAAAAATTTAACAATTTTTATATATTTGGAATTTTTTACTATTTTTTAATGCCTAACAATTATGAAATAACATTGTTTATTGTAAGTGAAGTCCCTTACTTATTTTTCACATCGCTTTATTTATATAATTTATTTAACAACAATCTACGATCTGCATTTATTTTTTCAATTTTAAGTTTTCTTATTCGCTCAATTGGTCTAATAAACATGATTATCTTTTTTATATTTGTCTTAAAAAAGCAGAAAAATAAATTAATAAATTATATTTTTGCTTTTCTTACAGTATGTTTATTTCTATCTACATACAATTTACTTGTAAATGACCAGTTTGTTATTTCTACAACTATATCTACAAACATTCAAGGAGATAGCTTGTATAAAAATAAAAGTTTTATAGAATTTGCAACTTCAAGTTTTAATTTAGAAACTCTAAATTTTGCAAAAGAAAACCTTTCAAGATTATACGGTGATGGATCAAGAGATTGTAGATTTAGAGAATGCTTTTTTTATAACCCGTTATTTACAAAAGATGGCTTTCCTCCAGACTTGTTGAATGCGAATTCAATATTTGGTAAATTTTTAAGTCCTTTTTTAATTCAATTATTCAAACTTACATCACCTTTAGGGCCTTATAGCTATGTGCCTTTACTATTTTTACTCCTTTTTAAAAAAACAGATTTATTTAATAATTCTTTAATTATCATTTATTTTTTAAGTATTTTATTGAGTATATTCACGGCGGAGTATGGAAGTAGATGGTGGCTGTTACCAAATTTGCTTTCTATTTATTTGTTTTCAAGTTTAATTTTCAACTTAACAAAAATAATTAAAAAGATACTACGTCAAATACAAAATAAATTTATTTTTTAGTTGGTAAAATCATTTTCATGACTCAGAAATTTTTAATTTACTTAAAAGCAATTAGAGTCTGGCAGTGGCCTAAAAATTTAGTTGTTTTTACTTTACCTATAGGTAGTGGGATTATGGAATTTCAAATTTTGATAAGTTCGCTTTGGGCATTTTTTGGACTTTCACTTATTTCATCATCAATTTATCTTTTAAATGATATTAACGATATTGATATTGATATTACTCACCATACTAAGAAAAATAGACCAATAGCTTTGGGGTTAGTTCCTATACAATCTGCAAAAATTTTATCCTATCTACTTCTACTATCAAGCTTATTTATTTTTTCAAGTTTTAATTTTATAAGTTTAGGCCTGGGATGCTCTTATTTTTTGTTAGGACTTATGTATACACTTAAAATAAAATACATAGCTTATCTTGATATGCTCACTATCAGTTGTTTATTTTTAACAAGGGTACTGATTGGAGGCTATTCTGTGAAAATCAATCCCTCTATTGTCTTATTATTATTCATTTTCTTTTTCAGCTTATCCTTGGCTTTATCTAAAAGAATTACAATCATGAATGATGAAAGATTATCCATTGATTCTTCATATAAAAAATTTTTACTTTTGTCATATAACAGCAAAAAAATAAATAATATTCTAAAGTTAACGCTATTCTTGACTTTTATTACCTATATCTTTTGGGTATTTTTTGTAAATATTAATGAATTTTCAACTTTTGGAACTTTTTTTTCAATAATGTCCATTTTTTTTCTTGGAAGATCACTTTTAGGAATCTATAGATTAACGAGTATCTCTCAATTGGAAGATTTTTTAGTCTCTTTATTTCAAAATAAGAAAGAGTTAACTTTCATATTTCTCGCAACTCTTTCCTCACTATTTAGTATTTATTTATCTTAAAAGAGTTTATTTTGAGTCTTTTAAAATTTACACTACTAGGTATCTGTAATTTAGAAAAATAATAATTTTTCCAATACTTTTCGGTGATAAGATAACTTAAATGAGAAATAGAGCAATCTTAAAATTAATTTTATTTCTAATTTATTTATTACTAGGTACATTCGTTTATATATTTAGTTTTAGATACCTAGAGCTTGGATCAAATAAAAATTTACTAGTTGGAGAGATATCTTTGCTACTTTTAATTTGTATTGTTTTCGTTTATTTAATAAAAATAGTTAATGCAAAATATTTTAAAAAAATTTTCAACTATCAAGATTTAATAATTTATTTTTTAATTTTATTTTTTTTCAACTATAATTTTTACGGTTTTATTCCATTTAATGTTTCTAGATCAAACACCGTAATTATTATGGATTATCTTAATAGTCAAAATGCAGTTCCAGTGAGCAAAGACTCTATTCTTGAACACACAAATAATGTATATTTTTATGAATATGATGCAATACAAAAAAGACTCGAAGAGCAAATTGCAATTGGAAATGTAATTAAATCAGACGAAGGCTATGTGATTACAAAAAGAGGTGAGCTCATTCTTAATATTTTCAGTAAGATTACAGATTTATATAATATGGATCAAAACTTTGCAAGAAAATAATTTTGATACATTATGAACAAAGTTAAAAAAGAATCGGATAATTATTTACGCTATTTAATATTATTAATCTTAGTAACAACCAGTTTCTTGCCTTTTTCAAATGTAATTTCATGGGGCTCTGATTATGCAGGTTATATTCTACAAGCTAAGGCAATTCATAATTTTGATACACAAGAATTTATTAACACACAAAATTTCCTAATAAATTTGTCCGAAAATCCTAAATACCCAATATACACACCAATAGGAATGCCATTGCTAATTTCAGTAAGTTCTTTTTTAACAAAATTTGATATGTACTTAGTAAGATTTATTATTCCAATTTCTGTTTTTTTTGTTTCTCTTATAATTTATAAGAAAAACAAAAGATATCCTTTTTTATATTCTTTAATATTTGTTTTGCATCCGACGATTATTGCACAATACAAAGATGCTATTCTCACAGAATCATTGGCAACAATGTTTTTTTTGATTGGATTGTTAAATAAAAATAATAAATTAAAACTTTGTTTTTTTCTTTTAAGTATTTTAATAAGGCCGTCTTTTGTAATTTTTGTTATCTGTGACATAATTTTTGAACAAAAAAAAGTTATAAAAAATTTACTTTTAACATTTTTGTCTCTGATCCTAATCAACGTTTTAACAAGAAGTATTTTTAATATGAATTTTTACGGACTTTATGACACAAGATTATCAGACAATGAAACATTTGGAATAGTTGCTATATTGGTAGACAATATTAAAACTATTTTAAGTTTTGAAAAAATACTATTGCTCATTAATGAACTTGCAAGGTTATTTATTGGGTTTACTACAAATATTAATTTAGTAATCGGTGTATTTTTAATTGGCTTTTTGATTTATATACGCAACAAATATTCATTAATGATAATTATTTTTTCAATGTTTCATTTAATTTGGGAGACCCCCTCATTAGTTAGATACTTTATACCTTTACTCGCTATTTCCTTTTTTGCCTTTGATGATTTTCTCGAGTTTAGAAAAATTAAAAATAATGATATTTTTAAATATTTTTTTGTTCTCATTATCGCTTTTAATTTAGTTCAACTAAATAATTCTATTAATATATTGGAGAATCAAACTGGTCCACATCAACAAGAGTCAAAGGAAATGCTTGACTTTGTTACCAATAGTCACAATGAAAATATTTTTAGTTTTCACTCACCAAGGACTTTAAGGCTCTTAACTAATAAAAATTCTTATTGGCTCGATGGAGACATCCACAAAGATACTGTAATTATTTGTTATCTAAAAGAGTCTGATTGTAAAGTCAATGAAAATTATAAAATAATATTTAAAAATAACCTATATGTTATAAGCGATAAAGAATAAATATAGTTTTTTAAAATTTTATTAATCTTGTATTTACAAAATCTAATTTTTTAAATTTTTTACTCTCAAAACACCAAGGGGTGCAAAAGTCAACAACAGTTGCAGAAAAGACCTTGTTTGTGATTCGTCATAAAAATTGTATATAGGAATGCCTTCAATTATTCCCGAAGACCATTGATCGCCGCCATATAAATTGTGCTGTAGTGGTGAACTAATAATAATTAAAGCAAAAGTGAGAATTGCACAAAAATAAAGTTGCTTATTCTTTTTTTGTTTTGAAAATGATATCAAATAAGTTATCAGTATAGTAAACCATATTATCGATAACACCCATCCTTGATGTGTATCTAACATATGTGAGATTAAAAATAACCAAGAATTTAATGAATTATTTTCAAAAAGATAAAAGTTAATAATTCCCAATAAAATTATTCCTAATAGAAAAAATAAATTAAATTTCTCTAAAAATAATAAAATGAATTTTTTGTTATTTAAATAAACCAATACATTTAAAAGACCAACTATAAAGATTAAAAAACTTAAATTAAAACGAATATCGTCCCCCCCAGTCATAGGGTAATAATTAATTAAGAGCGGAGAATAAGTTGCTGCTAATAATTTGATATGAAATTTATAGTTTATGTTATGAATATTTTTGCTTACATAATGCGAAAGAATTAAAAAAATTATTGGGTAGTAAATATAAATATTTTCTAATCGAGAAATTAAAAACATTGATATAAAAATTAAAATTAAATTTTCGCTCATCTTTTTCTCATAGAATGTCTGAATTAAAACTAAACATAAAATTTGTGATGCAACAAAATGCGACCTTATTGACATTACCTCAAGGTATATGCAAAAAATAGTTAATATCGGAAGCAAGGATAGTGCTGTTAATTTGGACAGCTTTTTAACATTTACTAATAAAGTCAAGTTTCCAATTAAGAGTGAAAACCCAATAAATTGTGGCAACGTAGCAATTACATAATTCTCATTAAAAAACTTAAGAAATGTAGTTTGGATTGAAGGAATAGGAATATTTGAAGTTGTATATGCAAGATTTTCTAATGCTGCATTTAACGTTATATTATAGGTCGAGACAATATGAAGAATACCGAAATAGTTATTTAAGCATTCGAACAATATCAATAATGCAAAGTTAAAAATTAAATTTTTAAAGTTAAAAAATTTGATTACCCATAGTAAGAGAAAAAATATTACAACGGAATTTCCTTTACTTGAGTTTATTAAGTAATTTAAAGGAATAATTAAAGTACTAAAAGACCAAAAAAATAAACTAAGGCTTGAGGTAACAAAAGGCTTGTCTTGAGTCTTTAAAAGTCCTGAAAAAAATAACCCTGGAGACAAAAAAATTAATGATAGATAAATCAGATCAATTATCATCTTTAAACCATTTGTTCATCAAGTTTAAATTCTTCGTTTCTTCGTTGGGGAAGTAGCTTTTATTTGAGTTAATAAACATATTGTGGTCTTCAAATTTAAAAATTGAAAAAAGAATAATTAAAATTAAAAAATATTTAAATAAGATTTTCTTTTCAAAGACTATTTGTAAAAATATTAAAAACACAAAAAATATTAGAAATATTAAAAAATCTTTCTCAAACAACCATAGTACAAAGCCTAATTTTTGGTTTACGCCATATTCAATAAATGAATCTAAATCTATATCTTCAAATTTTGTACCTGGTACTTTACCAGAATAAAGAATTTTTCCAAAGCAGCTCGGTGTTGTAGATACTATTTTTCTATATCTAAGATGTTCAAAACCCCAGTTACTCATATGCCGACTAATGGAGTAATAGTCAAAATTACAATTATTAATATTAGGTATAGAATTTTCAAAACTATCTTTTAGATAATCTATATCAGAATTTGAAAGATGATTCAATCCATAAACATATATAAGTAATCCAATATACAAAAAAAGTAAAGTAAGAATTAAAAACATAAGAATTTTAATATTAAAAATATTTTTATCTTTATTCACGTCTAAGATTATAACTGATTAAAAATACTGGCTTACAGCAAAATTAAACTCGAAGCTTTATTATGTAATTCATCTGATAAAAAATTTTTTATATGTTTTTTTTACTCTGTTGATAAAATAAATCAAAAATCTTAGGATAAAGTAATGTATAAAAATCTACTTTACAAATTACTAACTTTTTTTTCACCTAATTTTGATAAATATTTATCGAAAAAATTTTCAAACTCCAAAAATTTAAATATTGTTGATATCGGTTTTTTTAAAGGATCTTTCTCTAAATCACTTATTACAAAAGTGTTAAAAATTAATAAAGAAGTAAATATAAGTTTGTACAGCTTTGATCCTAATTCTAATGTCAATATGGATACTTTTAAAGAATTTTGGGAATACAATCAATTTAGCTGGAAACACAGCAATATGGCAATTGGTTCTGAATCCAAAAAAGAAACTTTTACAATCTTAAATGCTTTTCCTTCCTCTGGATCATCAATTGAAAATATTTTGCAAGATTCATTTTGGTATAAAACACGAAAAATATTTTTAGATCCCTTTGGAAATAAAAAAAATAAAATATCTAATTTTGAGATTGAAGTTGAAACAATAGATAATTTATTTACTTTTAATGATCATATTGATGTATTTAAAATTGATGTCGAAGGTTATAGTTTTGAAGTATTACAAGGCGCATGTGAATATTTGAAAAATAATTCTCCAGCTTTACAAGTTGAAATACTTTCAAGAAAGATTGATTTTGCTGATAAAGAGGAAGAAATTTTTAATTATTTGAATAATTTTAATTACAAGCTGATTTCTAGAAAACAACACTACACAACACATTTATTTTCGGATATTAGATGTGTTGATTACTTGTTTGAAAAACTACCAAAATAATATGAAAATTATCAAAAAATATTTGAAACAAATTTTTAAGCTACCTTTATTTAGGATAATTATCGTTCAATTATTGAGAAATAAGTTAATAAATAGAAGATTTAAAAATTTAATTGAATTAAATGGTATGAATTATATATATAAAAGCAAAATAAAAGTTTTTAATGCAAAAGAAGACTCAGTTACCAGAGATCTTTGCATATTTGGAATTCCTCAAAAAGAAAAAAAAATATTTGATAGGTTTATATTTGAAGTCAGTAATGCAAAATCATTTTTAGACATAGGAGCGGGGATTGGGCTTTATACTCTGTTTGCTCATGAACATAATAAAAATATTCAAACATTGAGCATAGAGCCAAACCCTGATGTGTTTAAAGCTTTAAATAAGAATTTAAGAAATATGTCGTTAAATAGTAAAGTTGCAAAAGTTTTAAATAAAGTTGTTTCAAGTAAAAATGATATGATTAATTTTTTTATACCAACAGGAGATGACTTTAGCTATGGTACAAGTAAAAAAAACTTATTAATTGAAAAGAATATTTCATACAGGTCAATTAGCATCGACACCACTAATCTTTCAGAATATAAAACTAGCAACTTTGAAATTATAAAAATAGATGTTGAAGGAAGCGAGCTAGATGTCCTAAAAACAATAGGTTCGTATTTAAAAAATTGTAGACTGCTCTTTATTGAAATCAGGACTGAAAACAAAACCGAAGTTTATGAATTATTAAAAAGTTTTAATTTTAAACCAATAATTGAGTCCAAAGAAGAAGTTGGAAATTATGTATTTATAAACATAGACTCTTGATTAACTTTTTAATGATTTACTTATATCAAATAAGATAAGCGAACTACATATCAAGAAAACAATTAAAACATTAAATGAAGAGGACAATCTATAAAAAATTTGGAGACTTTCATATTGCAACAAATAATTTTTTGATATGAATATTTGTATTGGTTGCATTGTTATAAAAACAAAAATTCCAAAAATGAGATTAGCAAAGTCTAATTTATGGTTTCTAAATAAAAGTACAAGCGGTATTACAAAGTATATTGCAGCATAATAGCCAGTAAACTCTCTAAACATTACAGTGATTGCTAAATACCCAGCAAAATATATATGTGAATCATAAATATCTACTTTTAAAAATTTAATTAATAAAAAATATAAAATTACAGAGATTATAGCAATTAAATTGCCGTTATTTATAAGGCCTTGTAAAAAAACTCCAATTGGATTTAATAAAAATAAATCAGAGTGTCGTATATTGTTTAACATTGTCCAAAAACTTAGATTAGAAATATCGACATCAATTGGATATGGATAAGTTTGTGAAAAAGAAGATAAATTACTCAAATAGTGTAAAAACCCATTTAACGGATTTATTCTAAGATATAAATATGAACTTAGTTGTATTACTAAGAATCCTAATATAACTAATAATAATGAAGGCAGCTTCAAGAATATAATCATTAATCCAGCAGAAGGTTTTAAACAAATTGCAAAAATAAATAAAACTATAGATAACTTTTTATTTACTTTATTTATGGCTAACCCACAAAAAATTAGCGAAAACACAACAAACTCTAAATTGCCTCTATCAACCGAAAACAAAAATGGTCTAGATAAGACAATAAGTGTAAATACAAACAATGGCTTATTTACACATAAATCATAATTCTTCATTCCATATGTAATTAGAACAAATGAAAATAAAAAAAGAAAAAAAATTAAGTTTTTAATTTCAAAATCTTGAAATATTTTTAAAAATAACAATGTTGAAGTAGGGTATTGAATATTTAAATCAAAATAATTAATTGTTTGAGAAATATTCTTTGCATAAAACATTAATTCAGTAAAGTCACCAAAAAAATGATATCCAACAGAAGGCTCTCCCATGTCATATCCGACTCCCGGTGTATCGTGAGGTCTAAAAAATGGACCAACCAATTCTTTAAATTGAAATGTTTTATTGAACCTCAAAGCTTTATATTGAGTTAACGTGTAAAGACTTATAAGATTTGATAAAAGTAAAGTTTGAGCAGAAATTACAAATAAAATAAATAAATTTTTATTATCAAATTTTTTATTTTTCATAATATAATATATTTAAATCTTCAGGCTTAAGATTATCTTCTCTTTTAACATATGTCATATACTGGTTAAAGTTTTTTAATTATTTACTTATTATGTAAATTTCTGAGGCTCTAGACAGCTCCGACTTGTTAAATAACATTGGACCAACAGTGACAGCAATGACATAATCACCCCGTTCAAAATCATATTTAAAATAAATTATACGTTACAAACAACAACCACTAGAGATAGTTTATAATTGTTTTATGATTACACCTGATTTTCACTATCTTGATCCAGGTACAGGATCATATATAATCCAAATTATTGCTGCTGCAGGAATTACAGTTGGAATATACTTTAGATCTTTAAAAAGCTTTATTTTTAACATAAAATCCAAAATTTTTGACAAAAAAAATTAAGCATTTCATTTAAGCTTTCTATAAAATTATAGATTCTCTTATTAACTCTAAATCAGTTTCGTTATCAAGCTCTCTAAAGTATCCCTCATAATTTAGGGTTTTGATGTTGATATTGTTACAAATTAAGTAATTAAGAAAGGGTGTTGTCTGGATTTTATTAGAGCTTTTTTTATTATGAATATCTTTATATTCTTTATACCAATTGAGAAAATTTGAAAACATATAATTGTTAAAATAAAGAATTCCCATAAATTGGCCATTAGTAGAATCTATATCTATGATCTTATTTCCAATTTCTAATATATTATTATTTTTATCTTGAATGAAAGTTTCAAGATCATCAAAATTATTATCTCCTCTATCTTGCCAAAGTTCTCTAAAGTGTTTAAAAGAAGGCACTACAAAATTCGATTTTAATAACATTAAATCTTGTATTATTTTTGCTTCAAATAAGATATCTCCATAAATAACAACTACTTCTTTCTCATTCGAATAATGAGATCCACGTGAAATACTTTCAACTTGCCCAGTAGAGCCGTAATTTTTATTGTCTACTGTCATTAAATCGTATTGTTTAAACAAATATTTTTTATATCCTGTAATTACAGTGATATCATTGCTATCAATCCCAGCGAGTCTTAATTGTTCTATTTGAATTTCAAGCATATTTCTATTATCTATTTCAACTAAAGATTTTGGTAATTTAAGTTTTAGCCGAGAGCCTTTTCCTGCAGATAAAATTAAAACCTTCAATTTATAAAATAAGAAATAATTTCAAAATCAGTCTCGTCTCTCTCTGGGTGCCACATAAAACAAAGTATTTTATACTTTTTATGTTGAATACATAATAAATTATTATGTTTATCAACTTGTAAGACATTCCAACTATTTTCAATTTCTTTGTTAAAAGGTATTGAGTAATTGTTAAAACAAGTTCTTGTATTTATTGTGGAATTACTTGATAAAGTTAAGTTATCTATCTCATAATGTTCTTTAATAGCAATCTTATTTTCCACAAAATTAATTTCTTTTTCTAAGTAAGTTACTACTTTTTGCATACCTCGACATATTGCGACAAGTGGAATATGATTTTTAATTGAATATTCAATCAAAAATTCTTCAACTTCCTCTCTTTTCTCATCAAAACCTTCGCTTACTAAATTGTTACTTAAGATATCCCCACCACCAGAAAAAACAAAAGCAAACGGTGTAGATTTATCTAAAAAATTATTTAAACGGCTTACAGTATTTGGCAAGGTCGTGACTTTGAAGTCTGTAAAATAGTTAAACCAATTTGAGTCAATGCTATAGTATGTTTGTTCAAATTTCTTTACTGAATTTGAAGTTATAAAAATTTCTTTCATTAGTTAAAGTATAATTTTTTATTTAGAGGATCGATCTCTAGTATCTTTGAATTTTGCAACTCTTTAAAAAGATCATCTCCCACTCCAAAAACACTAGTTATGTTTTTTTCAGATGCCCGAATAGCCATATGAGAGTTTGGTCCCCCATATTTTGTAACCATACCTTTTATTGGAAGATTAAGTATCCAATCCCACCCAGGATCTGCATTTGGTAGTAATATAATTTTATTTTTATATTTATGATGTTGTTTTTCAGAAATTGAACTTAATTCTGCTTTTACAGAATTTTGTCCAATGAAGTTTGGCTTTGTGTTTAAGTTTTCAAAAAATAGAAAGTCATTTGAGTCGGTTATTATATCTGGTAGCTCGAAATGATCACTTTCTTTTTCATAAAACGCTTTTCTAGTTTTTAACAAAATTTCAAAATTTAAATTTTCTATATTTGCCTTATCAAGATCATCACAATTCTTAATTTGATTCAATGTTAAGTCAACCGCTTTTGAATACATAAACTTGGAATTTTCTCTTGAAATTATAGAATTCTGAAACAACTGATACCACTCTTCGATACCAAATTTATAATTTTGTAGTTTAAGATAATTTTCAATTTTTGTTAGTGCATTAAGAGTATCAACTTTTTGATTTTTATCATTATTTAGATTTTCAATTAGAAAATCAATAAATTCTCTGCCCTCTTCTTGAAGATTTTTTGAATTTAAGTCATAATTGTTTGGTCTAACGTGTCCATATATACTGAAAAATTTTCTGTATGACATTTTTTTATTTTTTATCTCATACAAACTTTGAGAAAAACGAGATGAAATAGTAATTAGGTTATTTAAAAAATTTTGCTTTTCTGTTTCTGATATTACGTCGTTTTGTACAAAATTGTTGAGATGTGAAAAATAAATAAAAGCAAGTCTTGCATGGTGAGAAAAAGGCACTGCCATATTATTTTTAATTGCTTTAATTATCCTTTTATCAAAAAAATCCATCGAAGGGCTTAAATTGTTAAAATACGATATAATTTTTTTATTATTTCGATTTAATATATTTAAATAATTTTTTTCCAAAGCTTTCAAGTCATTTAACCAAATAGAAATTGTCTCTTTTGGCAAAATATCTTTGTAGCGTTTGTGTAGCTGTCCATCTAGCCCAAAAACATAGGCAGTTTCTGCAATTTCAAACTCAATTTTATCATGCAATTCAGGATTGTTAATTAGCGTATCAATTTGAAAATCAATAATACGTTCGCATTCATTATCGCTTATACTTTTAGTCAGAAAACTGTTCAAAGATGCTCTAACATCTATAAAACATTTATTACCAAAATTAAACATTAACTTGTCTCTTACGTCTCCTCTATACCCAAACTCTTTTCTTTGTTTGTACCACGAGTCGTTAGTAATAAATGTTTTATATAAAGATAGAGATAAATAATTTGGTGACTCACCTAACATTTCAGCTGGATTCCAATCACTCATATTACTCAATACTGTCCTAGATCCATAAACTGAGTTACTTTTATTTTGAAGTTGCTGAAAAGATCTAATATTAATTAATAGCTCACTTTTATTGTCACCTAACTTAGTATCAACCAGAAGTGGACGAACCTGAAGTAAATAGATTTTATTTTTTTCATCAATTGCAAACTCTATGTCTAACAAGTCATAGGAAATATACTCAATTAGTTCAATCACTAAATTTAGTATTTTTTGATATTTTTTAAATTTACCGGTGAGTTTTTTTATATCTTTATGTATATATATATTTTTAATTTTATTTGATGTACCGGCAGTGACTTCGTCAGAATTGCTACCGTCGGATATCGATATACATATATATGGTGAACCATTTTGTAAAACTCTAGTTGTTATTACACCACTGCGTTTAATGTTTTCAACATAATCTTGAACCATTACCCTACTGTCAATATTTAAAGACGGATAGCTATTGAAAACGGATTCTATTGCTTTTTGGACCTTAAGAGACTCTCTCTTATATATTGGACCAATTGATAAAAACTTTCCTGCATTAGATTCATTAAACGAGTCTTCAAACTCAGAATCACTTCTGATTATTAGCCTATTTCCCAATTTATCTATTTTTTTCTTTAAATCTTTTAAATTAGACTTGTTTAAAACTATAAAATTTGGAATTGTAGCTGTTTTTATGTCTCTTAAGTTATGAATACTCTTACTTTTACTACCTAAAAGTATCTTTGCTACATCTATCTTTTTTCTTACTTCCTTTACTTGATCTTTATTTTCATAAATAAAAAATTTAGACTCTTTAAATAAAGTTGAATTAACAATATAAGGTAAATTGTGATAAAAATATTTGTCATCAAGTTTACTAATCTTTTTTATTGTCTCTTTATTTAATATTAAAAATCCATTAAATAAATAATCTTTATTTTCATAAAAAAAACTTTCAGAAATAACATCAAAATTATTTGATTTTGATGTACCAGTAACAATATTCATTTCATTATTTATTAAAAGCATGTTATCTAAATCTTCTGTGGAAATTTTTTTATCTAAGTAATTGACTAGTAGAAAATCAGGTAATTTCTTTAATTTTCTTACAAAGTAGATTAACGAGCCTAAGCTACCATAATTAATTATTTTGTCATTAAATATTAAATTTTCTACTATTTTTTCTTTATATAATGACAGATTTGAAATTAGAAAATAATTTTCTAATATACCTGCATTTTCAAATAATATTTTTTTGGAATTTATTAAGCTTTTAAAAAAAAACTTTTTTTCTTCATCGTTGTTAAAGAAAGTATCACCAGCAGCTAGAGTTAGGCTTGAAATTTTTAAATTTGTTTTTTTTAGACTCATAAATCTTAGATCGATAATTCTAGAATTATTTTATATCTTGTTTTCAGAAACTACAATTAAAACTAATGAGTGATTTTGGTGTATTTATTGAAAACAAAAGTTATCTCCCTTTTACATATCCATATTTGCAGATATTAACAAATATGGGTGCGGACATTACTATTTATACACTAGAAGAATTAGAACTTCCTGATATAGATAAAAGTAAAATTTTAATTTTTCAAAACAAAAAAGAGTTAAATAAATCATTAGTAAGTTTGAGCTGTGATTATTTTCTTACAACTACTCCCGGCATTGGAAATTTTTATTTTCAGAAATCTAAAAATTTTCCCAAGAAAAATCGACCAAAATATATATATTTTTTTCACTCTTTAGTAAGTCCAAACGAAAATTATGTCGAAAAATCTTTTAGTGGTTTTGATTATATACTCTCTCCTAACAAATTAATTACTGATCAACTGAAGTATTTAGTTAAAGACAAAAGTACGCAAATATTTACCGTTGGTTATCAATATTTAAGAAAAAATGACCACGTTGATAATTTTAAAACAGGAAATATTTTGTTGGCTCCATCATGGGGCGAAAATAATTTATTTTCAAACGGTAATAAAGAACAACTCTTAAATTTAGTTAATAAATTAAAAGACTCCGGTTTAAATGTATATTTGAGACCACACCCAATGGAGTTTGAAAGGGTAAAAACATTAAAAGACTTTTTTCAAGTTTATTTTTATTTAGATTACATTGTAGACCATACCAATTTTGATTATTTAATTACTGACTGGTCTGGAATATCTTTAGAATTTTTTTACTCAACATCAAATCCAGTAGGATTTGTCAACACAAGTAAAAAACAAAGAAGAAAGCTGCAAAGTAGAGAATTAAACTTGGAGCTTATAGAAAATCAAATCATTGAAAAAATTGGACCAAAACTAAATTTAGAAAACTTAGATATAAATAAACTATTAAAATTTAGCTATTCTTCGTCCAACTATATAGATAATCTATTCCAACCAGAGTTTAATGAAATTCAAGTTGAGAATTTATTAAGAAATTTATAAAAATAATATTTCATTAAATAATTAATTATTTCTGTTTAATTTAATTAATCTTTTAATAGTGATTTTATTTTTGCAAAAAGCCCTTAAAAGCTATAGAAGTAAATTTTTATTAGCTGTTCTTTTTATTGGTCCAATTTCAAGATGGTGGTCAGCAATTGAAAATAATCGTACAGTTCTCGATTCTGGAAGAATATCAATAACCTACCTTCTTGCAACAATTTTTATTTCTCTTAGTTGTGTATTTATATTGTCTTTAATTCCTTTTTTTTTAGAATCTATTGATTTAAAATTTATTAGCTTTGTTTCTACTTTTATATATATATTTTTGCTAATAATTGGGTTTGGTAGTTTTTTTAGCAGCATGTCTTTTTTAGCTAGAAACAATATTGTTTTATATATTTTTACTATATTTTTTGTTTTATTATCAATATATTTTGAAAGTTCCACAACTAAAGATAATTTAGATAAATTTGTAAATTTTTTATTAATATCATCTCTTATTTCAATTACATTTCCAGTAGTTTTGTTAACTACTCATTACTTTGAGTTTGATAATGCCGATACGTATATAGAAACAGAAGGAAATGGAAATGTATTAATTTTAATATTTGATGAAATGTCATTTTCATATTTTGAAGATGAAGAAAATTTTATTCCTAATTTTATGCCTAATCTTGTAAAGCTTTCTCTAGAAAGTACGATTTACTCAAAAACAGCAACAACGTATCCATTTACAGATTTAGCAATACCTTCATTATTAGTTGGAATAAATTCAGTAGAAGAACAAGCAAGGTTGAATAAAAGAATAGACATAAAAGATGGGCCACTAAGCACCCTAATGAATTCTCACAGAATATATTCACAATCTGTGATTATTGATGTTTGTGACGAATTAAATTGTAATGATCAACAATTTTCTAAAGGCATTTATAGTTCAACTTTTTATGTTTGGCTTATGGACTTCATTGCAATTGGTGGCCATATTCTTCCATCTCCGCTTCCTGAATTTTTTCCATCACTTGAAGGTACTTGGAGAAACTACTGGGAATTTGATGATCATTGCTTTAATTGTTATGATTATCTACCTACAGAATTTCCAGGATTAGAACTGACTCCAAGAGACTCACAAGGAAGTTGGTTTTATCTGTACCATGACGAGGTAACTCATCATCCTTGGAATCTTGACTCAGAAGGTCAAGCAATTCAACCTAAAGCTAACAAAGTATTTGGTGATTTTATTTTTCCAGGGTGTATAAGTGAACGTGACGTTGTTGATAACCCGATTTTATGTACGGATGACCGAGTTTTTTTAAGGAGAGAAGTATATAAGAATGGCCTAATTGAAGCAGATAGAAGAATTGGAGAGTTCACTCAATTTCTTAAACAGTCAAATCAATATGAGGATACAATGATTGTTATTACATCAGATCATGGGATGATTCATGACGGTTTAGGTGATGGCAGAAGGCCAAAAACTATAACAAGAGCTCGTCCATTAGCTCACGTTCCATTGATTATAAAATATCCCAGAACAAGTGAGTTTATTGTAGTAGATGAAGCTCGTTCAACTGGTCAAATAATCTCATCAATAATTAAAACTGTTGGAGACGGCACATTACAAAATAATCTATCAGATCTTAATATGCCTATCCCCGAAGATGCTTTTTTTGTAACTCAAAATGCAGAATTTTCATTTAGTATGAAAAAAATATTTGAAGACACATCACCACCAAGTAAAGTTGACTCAAACTATAAAATTGAACCATGGTCACTCAACAAAGCAGAGATAAATATTTCTGAATATACTCAACTCAACCCTTCAGAAGGAATTGTTGGGCTTGGGTACAATGCAGCTAGAGGAGGTGCCTCAGAAACTGCAGTTATGATGTGGCTCGCTGATGTAACATCATGTTCTGATCAAATTTTAGTTACATATGAACCAAATGGAAATATTTTTGATACACTTTCAGATTCAAAAGATAAAACTGGACTAATTTGGTCTTTGGTAAAAAGAGAGCTAGACATGACAATAGAAGAATTCACATTACTTTGTATAGAAAAGTAAAAAAATTCAATTGTTTAGGAAATTTTTATGACACAACTTCTATTAAAAAATTTGTTTATTAAAAAGCTAGTAAGGAAAAACTGATAAAGCTGTCTGTGGCCAGAGGCAGAATCGAACTGCCGACCCCTTGTTTTTCAGACA
>TARA_B100001121_G_scaffold301784_1_pt1 | contig 33028 bp, 34 predicted proteins | sample TARA_B100001121 | Tara Oceans TARA_B100001121 (sample SAMEA2622817) | marine metagenome | biome: marine biome (ENVO:00000447); feature: surface water layer (ENVO:00002042); material: "saline water (ENVO:00002010), including plankton (ENVO:xxxxxxxx)" | depth 5 m
TCATCTTTCTTAATGCAGAAGCACTATCGTCATAAATAATTACTAAGTCTGAATTATCTTGTGAAGTTTCTGCTGTTAGACCAGTAACTGCTGTAGCACCTATAGCAGAAGCTGAACCTTCTAAGTTAGCAACTAATGTACCTGTAGATATGGTTAAGTTTCCTGTATCAGATCCTGTAAATGATCCTGTTCCTACAATAAATTTATCTGCACTTTCATCAAAACCAATAAAGGCATTATCAGCAGATCCTCTTTCAATTACTATACCTGCGTCATTACTTGGCGATCCAGAAGTACCATTAGCTAGTTCTATTAAAGAATCAGTAACAGTTGTATTAGTAGTGTCAATAGTTGTAGTTGTACCATTAACATCTAGATTTCCAGTAACAGTTAAATTATTACCAATAGTTACATCATTTGGTAAACCTACTGTTATGGTGCCAGAACTTTCTGCAACCTCTACTTCATTAGAAGTTCCAGAAAATGTAATAGTACTACCTAATGCTCTAGCAGTTGAGTTTGATCCATCACTTACTGTGATACCAGAATTAGTTAATGCGGAGTTTGGTATATTACTTAAAGTATTGCTTGAACCACTTATAGTTTTATTTGTTAAAGTATCACTAGATGTTCTACCAACTAATGTCTGTGTTGATGAAGGTAATGTGACAGTTGGATTACCACTAAAATTTGAATGAGCAGGTGCTTGTAATTGTACATAGTGAGCATTATTTACCTCACAATAAAATCTTATATATGATTCAACACCTTGATTTTTAAGGGATATGTAACCTGCACCAAACTCAATTGGTGTAGAAGTATTACCTGCAAAACTTAATTGCAAAACATCATCAGCACTTGCAACTATTTTTGTGTCACCGTCAGTATCAAAAACTAAATTATTACCATTTAAGTCAACTGCAGCTTCTGTAAGTTGTAAAGTACCTGCTGTACTTGGTAATGTAATTGTTGGATTACCGCTAAAGTTTGCATGTGCTGGAGCTTGTAATCTTGCGTAGTGTGCGTTATTTGATTCGCAATAAAAATCTATTGCTGATTGCGTACCGCCATTTTTAATTTTTATAGAACCTTGTTCAATAACTACACCATTAGTAGAACCACCACCAATTCCCAAAGATGTTGTAATTTCTGTAGCAGAAGGTAAACCTACAGTGATTATATTTCCAGATCCAGATGTTTCTATTTCATTTGATGTACCAGATATAGTAAGTGTTTCACTATCTAAATCTATGGATAAAGCACCACCACTATCTGCTTGAAAATCTAAATCTTGGGCTGTAACTTGACTATCTACATAAGCTTTTATAGATTGCTGTGTAGCTAAATGGCTAGCAGAGTCAGAAGCCATGTTGTCTTCGTCTTTGACTGGTACTGTAAAGTCTATATTTCCATCTGTGTCATCGTAAGCTACTGTAATAAATGTTTCATCACCATCTAACATACCGCCCACAAAATCTTCTACTTGTTCTTGTGTAAGTTGTGTATTTGTGTCAGTAGAAGTTATTGTTAATGTGTTTGCTGCGTCATCATAAGTAAGAGTGACATTTGTACCTGCTTGTAACAATGTGTTTACACGATCATCTACTCTTTCGTCTGTAAAATATTTATTTGTACCTTCTGATAAATCACCAGTATCAAAATTCGAAATACTAGATACTGTGCCTGTAACATTTCCTGTTACATTACCTTCTAGATTTGCTATTAATGTTCCTACTGTATGACCAGTTGCAGAGATATCTACTGTTGTAGTAGGTTCTGTCTGTAACCCATGAAATAATCTAAACTTATCAGATTGTGAAGCATCCCATACTAAACCACCAAACTTAGTAGTTGATGATTGTACATATTTACCATAAAAACCGAAATCTACAGAGTTACCAGAATTGTTATCTGCATAACGAACCATTGGATCATCAATTGTTACAGTAGTTGAATCAACAGTTGTAGTTGTACCACTTACTGTTAGATTACCTGCAATTGTCACATCATTAGGAAGTCCTACAGTTATTGTGCCAGAACTCTCTGAAACTTCTATTTCATTGGAAGTGCCAGCAAATGTTATAGTTCCACCAAGAGCTGTAGCAGTCGAGTTAGATCCATCTGTTACTGTGATAGTAGAGTTTGCAAGTTTGCTATTTGCTATAGAACCAGCAAGTTGTGCGTTAGTAATTGTACCTGTAAGAGATGATGTTGGATAATTAGTAGCATCAGTTAAATCAAATGCAGGTGTTGAGTCTGAAGCTCCTAATGCTAATGACACACCACCGAAAGAAACCGTGGAGTTACTTAATGATGAATTACCTATGTTAGATAAAGTATTATCTGCACCACTTATAGTTTTATTTGTTAAAGTTTGAGACCCAGTAAGAGTTGCCACTGTACTATCAATAGCAAAAGTAACTTCATTACCAGATCCTGATGTATCAATACCTGTTCCACCAGTAAATGTTATTGTCTCACTGTCAAGATCGATTGATAGCGCACCACCAGAGTCTGCTTGAAAATCTAAATCTGCTGCTGTTAATTGTGCATCAACATATGTTTTTATTGCTTTTGCAGAAGCTAGAGTTGTATCGGTTCCAGCAACTGACGAAATATCTGTATCTAAAACACCTGACTTTAGATTATCAACTTCTATGTTACTTATAGTGTTGTTGTCAGCATCAATGCCTTTATTAGTAAGTGTGCTTGATGAACTAGCTGTGATAAATCCAGAGTTAGTATTTGAATAGTTTGCTAAATCATTATCTACAACAAAGTCTATAGTTCCATCGGAGTCCTGGTATGTAACAGTGATTAATGTTTCTGTATTTCCTGTAAGCATACCGCCTACAAAGTCCTCTACTTCTTCTTCAGTGAGCTGAGTATTTGTATCTGTTGAAGCAACTGTTAATGTTCCAGCAGCATCATCATAACTTAAACTTACATTAGAACCAGCAGTAAGCATAGTTCCAACACGATCATCAACTCTTTCATTAAAATCTGTAAGTATTTCAGAAAGATCAGCTGTAAATGTTAAAGTACCTGAACTTTCTGCAATATCTACTCCAGCTCCACCAGTGAAAGTTAGTGTTCCACCAAGTGCTACTGATGATGAATTAGAACCATCAGTAACTGTAAAGCTAGAATTTGATAACGCACTATTACCAATATTTGTAATTGTATTTGAAGAACCACTTATTGTTTTATTAGTAATGGTATCTGTAGAAGTTTGTGTTAATAATTCATCAAAGGAATTATTTTCACCAGCAACCCAACGATTATTTGATACATCATAAAACAATCTTGCATCATTAGTATCAGATGTTTCAACTATTATTCCTGAATCGACTTCTGAGTTACCTGTATTTAGTTTTACAAATGCGTCATCAATAGTAATTACTTCTGATACTGTGCTTACAACTTCACCTCTTACATCAAGATTTCCTGTCAATGTAAGACTTGTAAATTGAGGACTATCTCCTGTACCTAATCCTAAAGATGTTCTTGCTGTTGAACCAGCTTCTAAAACAAATTGAGTTCCATCTGATACTATAAATGATCCATCAGAATGAGTCATGTTTGATAATGTTGTTAAGTCTGCATCAAATGCTTGTACATTAGTACCTATTGCTAGACCAATACCAGTTCTAAGAGCTGCTAGAGAACCATAAGATGCACCAGTTCCACCATCTGCTAATGATATAAAATCAGCAGATTGAAACTCTGCGAAACCATCCAGATTACCTGATCCATCAAAATTCAGTCTTACTGGTGTTTTAGCTGCCATTACTCACCCATATCCAATTCTTTAGTAGTAGTGCTCCCATCAGACTTTGTTGCTGTAAATACTAAAGTTTTACCAGAAGTAGTAGGAGGCATAACAAGTCTATCTAATGTAGAACCATCTGCTTTTAAAACTTCTACTGCTCTTGTACTCATAGCTACTGTAGATCCACCTCCGTTCACTGTTGCTGTTGTACTTACAGGTATAAAGTGATTTTTAAGTGGAATACCAGTGGAACTTCCAACTGAAGTCACTACAGGCATTTTACCACTGTGACTGTGAGTTATAGGTATCTTTGATTTAAGTGTTACTTTTCTTTGTGAACTATCTGTTGTTATTTCAACATTACCATCTCTTGTTACAATACCACTTGGATCATTTTCTGATTCTATAGCAAGAGTATCAGTAGTGCTTGTAGCAGAAATAGTTGTTTGATTAGCAGATGATATATTTCTAAAAAGATTTTGCGAACCAGTACCTGAGCCTGTGCTTGCAATAGTTATCTGATCATTGTTAGAGTCAGCTGTAAGAGTTATATTGCTACCTGCAACTAAAGTTAAAGTATCTGTTTCTGAATCTGCTACTGGATTTGATCCACTTGCGCTACCTCCATTTGCTGAAACAGCAAAGGTAGAAAAAGCATTTGCAGCTGTGTTTGAGTTTGCAATCGTTACTTTTTTTGGGTTACTACCTGTATTTGTAGTTATAGATATTCCAGATCCTGCTTCAAACTCTATAGTTTCAGAAGTCGATGAAGCTTGTATTGTAGTTTGACCAGTAACAGATATATTTGCAAATGCGTGTTGTGCCGTTGCAGGAGTTGTCCAGGAGATGTTTCCTAAACCATCTGTGGTCAAAACTTGTCCACTATCTCCATTATCACCATTAATTAAAAGTTTTGCTGATAAAATATCTAATCTACCAGTTCCATCAATTTTCAAAGCAGCAGTAGAAGCTGTACCAAAAATTATTTCAGTATTCGAAGCAGTTGTAGCAATAGATAAATTTCCATCAGAAACTATAGTTCTACCATCTAAATGTAAATTATGATTTCTAGAAACTAGTTTTAATGTAGCATTTGAAAGAGTAAATCCCTCACCAGCGCTTGAAGTATCAAAAAAGTTATCCTGAGAAGCTAAATTAGCTATCTCTGTAGAACTATTGCTGTGAGTTGTTAATGACATTTCGTATTTCCTGTAAGTCGTAAGATCCGTTTAAATCTTCATAAGCTTTTTTCAAATTTTCTAAATTTTTTAAAGTTTCGTCTACTGAATACTTCCACTCATCATGTCCTGGTAATCTAGGATCTATTTCTTCCATAGTCAGTTGATATAAAAGAACTTCACTGTTTAATATTTCATTTAGAAGAAAATTTCTTTTCATACTGTCTGTGAATACTTTGTAATCGTAATCTTCTGACATTTACCCTCCATAAAGGAGTTTACTATACAAGAATAAATTTTTAGTTCTTACTTCTTTTTACAATATCTCTGTAAGCATTTTTAAATTTAGTAGAAAGTGCAGTTTTTTCTATTTCATCATTTTTTAAATCTAAATCATTCATTTGTGAAACTTCAAAATTCCAATCATCTCTTTTAAAAGGTATTACCTGTATAAAAGGCGTACCTCTTTCTATAACAGCATCTTTTGTTGTGTGCCATATACTAGGAAAATTTATATGATGATAACTATCTGTTTCAACTATTCCAGGCAGTACAGTAAATCTTTTTTCAAATTGATATGTTGGTGTTATAAACATTACTGAATAACCTTTTGGTGTGTATATACGCCAAGGATTAATAAATTTTATACCTTCTGGAAAATCTGTTTTTTTCAAATTCCAACCTTTAATTTGTTCTTTACTGTGAAACTCAATACCGTATCGAAAATTTTTGTTATCCCATTCAAAAGTTTCCATATCTCTCTGAATAAGAAAATCACACCACATTGGAATTATGTAACCTTCAGTTATTAAATCAACTATAGCAGGACATCTTTTGACAGTACCACTCGTATGCTTTTTAGCAGTCGTGCCTTTCTTACCAAAATAATCACGCTTACCTTTTTCATGGACAGCAGGTGTTTCTATAGATTCGGACATATTTTTAAACCATTTTGGTAAAAAGAACTTAGATGGTTTAACAGGTGCTACTGATTCAAGACCTTTGACATCTGTTTTGAATTCTATAAATTGTTTGCCTCCCAAAGAATATTTCATAATTCAGGATATGTACCACCGATACTTTCATACTCATTTCTAAGAGCTTCAATATTTATAGCCAAAATATCTAGCTTTTGAGCAGTAGCACCTTCTTGAGAAAGTCTATAATAATTTTCTTCCATTGAAACAAGTTCTGATTTCAAGCGTGATATCTTTTCATCATTTGTTTCTTCTTCAGGAACAATAAACTTATATTCATCAAGAGCCATTAAACACCTCCTAATTCATCTACTTGAGCTTCTAATACTTTTATCTTAGCTGATAATTGTTGTATCGATTTAACTAATACAGGAACTAATTGTTGCATATCGACATGACCCAACTCATCATCTTTGTAATCTCTCTGTTCTTTATCAGTGTAGTTCTTTTTATAAACAGCACCTAAAGCGTTATTACTACCTGTATAGTCATAAACAGCTTTTTGTAAATCTTGTGCGATAAAACCTTGTTGCACATTACTAAGTACATCTATACGGTTTTTCTTCCAACTATTTTCTATATTGTTATCTTCTATTGATGAGTCTAAATATGATGATTTCCATTTATAATCAACAGGTTTTAAAGTTTCAACAAAATCAAGACCAAGTGTTATTGGTTGTACATCTTCTTTTAATCGAATATCTGAGTGATGCACTGCATTATGTACTGCAATAGCTGAGTTTACTTGAGCATTTGTGGCAAATGAAGCATTGTGTTCACTATTTCCGTGTGGGTCTTCAGCAACAGTAAAGTTATGAGTATGGTGACCAACTTCGTTAGTATGATTAAATCCTGTAATGTCTGCATTAAAATTGTGATTATGATTATTGGGAGTGATGGTGTTACCATGAGAGTGATTATTATTAGTCAATACGTTTATATGGCTATGATTATTATTTGTTAAAAAACCTGAGTGATTATGATTATTTGTTGATAAAACCGTACCAGAGTTTGGAAAACTTAAATTACCATGTGAGTGTCCAGATGTGCTTATCCACTCAACACCACTACCTGTTGATGCAAGAACTTGACCTGAATTTCCAGTACCACCACCAGCTTGTAATGTTCCACCCAGTGTTAGTTTATTTGGAACAGAAAAACTATCATCAGCAGTTGACCAACTAGCTACGTTATCGTCACCATTTGTAAGTTGCATTTGTGTAACTCCAGATAACGGATCATTAACAAAAAATCCCATTGTTGCATTTGTACCTTGTATTGCAATAGAAGGATTATCTTCATCACCATCTGGTAGAACTAAAAATGATTTTGTTGTAGTCAAATAGTTTGTGCCACTTATATCTCTGTTAAATAAAACTGTATCACCAATTTTTAATCTATCACTCGAAGCAGTAGTAGGTACATCAGAAGCTGTATTTTTAGATAAAGTAATAGCTGGGTTAGTAACAGTAGCTGTATTTATATTGCCTCCAGTAAGTGTATAAGAAGTTGCTGTAACAACACCAGCGTTTGTTACTTTAAAAGGCGCAGCTCCTAAAGTTCCTGCACCTAAAAACATATTGCCATCGCTGTCAACATGAAAGCTCGTAGAGTCTGATCCACCAATATTGATAGCATCACCCACATTTAATACACCAGATAGATCTAATGTATCAGCATCAATTGTTATACCTTCAGATGAAGCATTTATCGTAGCAACAACATTTGATCCTGAAACTGGTGTAAAGTTTAGTTTAGATGTATCAATACTTCCAGAAGCAATACGATCTGCACTAATCGTTCCAGCATTTATTTTTGTTGCATTTAAATCATTTATCTTTGCATTTGTTATTGCAGCGTCTTGAATATTTGCAGTACCAATAGCAGCAGTAGCTATTTTTGCATTTGTAATTGCAGCGTTCGCTATAAGAGCCTCAGTTACAGCTAAGTTTGCTATATGAGCTGTATCAACTAAATCTGCATTACCACTTTGTTCATCTGATGGTTCAGATTCATTACCAGAACTATCTACAGCTGTTAATCTGAAAAAATGTGTGGTTGCATTATCTAAATCTATATATCCAATAGTTGGAATACCATTTGTTATGTGAGCGTGTGAAGCTTTTAATTCACCAATTTTAAAACTTGAGTTTACAACTTTTTTAGTTGTAGAATTATAAGCTAAATTAAAACCACTTGTTGTTGAAGCATAGATATTTAAATGATCAATATCTTTTGCCAAAGTAAAATCTACTACAGGACTTACAGCATTACCAGCATCATTTTTTGCTTGTCCTAGTTTATGTATAAATTGAACTCTAAGAGGGTTACTTGCAATTGTTGAAAAACCAGCTGGTTTGTTTGGTGCACTACCATCTCTTGGAGTTTGTACAGATGATATTGTTGTAAAACTACTATCGAAACCAGATTGATCGATAGTTTGTACCCCTACTTCATAAAAAGTATTAGGTGATAAATCATATATTACAAATTCTGTTGTTCCAAAAGTTACGCTTTGGAATTGATAATCAGTAACTTGGGTTCCTGTACTGTCTGTAATATTATTACTTAAACTGTCCGCTTTAGCTTTGAATCTAATCCTGTAAATTGATCCATCAATTATTGTTGATCCGTCTGAGTTTGTAGGTTGTGTCCAGGACAACTTAATAAAAGCCTTTGAAACACCATTACCATCTGTATATGTTCCAGCAACTTGAGTTAAGTTTGAGGGAGCATTTGGTACTGTTTTATCATTTGTTCCAACTTGATCAAGTGTGTAACCACTGAATCCAAGACTTTCCGAAATAGTTGGTGCAACATCACCTACTTCTAATTGAACATCCCCTGTTTCGAATAATAAGTAATCTGTTAATTCTAAATAAGTACCATTAGATTTTCTATAGAAAACACCATAACCATTTTTGATAGGCCATGTAATACCTAAAATTCTTATTTTTGTAGGATTTAATATTCTACCTTGATAAACTGTTTCAAATAAGCTTGATCTACTATCTGCTAATCTATCTGCTTCTGTATCAACAAAACCAATATCTGGATCAAAAATAAATATTTTATCTCCTACTTCAAAGTCTCCAGATATGTCATATTCATCTAAAGATACATTCAGTGTTTTTTTGACAAGATTTAATTCATTAAGATAAGCTGTCGCTCTTGTATTTTTTGATGTATTAGGTGTTTGCGGATCAGAAACATACTGTGTCCTTTTAAGAGCTGTTCCAAATAAGTCTTTGTAAGGATTTGAACTTGCAGTAGCAGAACCGTAGTTTGCTTCTGCGCCATATTTTGAAGCGACCAACTCTACTTTATTTACAAATTCAGAAGCATCAAATTGTGCAACCAATGATGAGGTTGTAAGACCAGTAATGTTTGGATCTTCACCAGTTTGTCCTCTGACGATAATAGATGTTGGATCTGAAGTATGTCCTGCAAATAAATTACCAACAGGTCCTGCATCTAATAAACCTTTTTGATTTACTTTAAATTCTACACCTAGCTCCTGGCATACATACTTAATTGCTTTTAAAGCAGATTCTGTATAATGCTTTCCTGTATAGTTTGCACCAGGATCTGTAATATTACCTTTTCTAATAGGTCCTTGATTACCACTTTCATCTCTAAGTAATCCTTTAGGAGTTCCAGTAGTGTCTAATACATTTTCAAGAGTTGTATTTGTATATGATCTAACACCAGTAGGACCGCCTGTTTCAGCTATAGGCATACCTCTAGAGTCACTATCTCCTAAATATGCAACTAGACCTTGACCTGTAATCACAACATTTTGTTCATCACCTATTTCAAGTGAATAAACAATACCTGTGTAATCTGATTGATCTAAAAGTGAACTATCGTTAAATTCTTGAACATTAACATCTGCTGGAACTATTACAATATGCCCCCAGGCATCTATTTGATTAATAATTGAATTAGGTACTTTGGTTTTATCAAGTTGGACAGAAAACTGTCCTGGAGCCATAAGCTTTTCTGTAACGCTCATGATTTAACTAATCTAACAACCTCGACTATGTTATCTAAGTACTGATCTCGTACTTTTGTTGCAGCGTCTTCTGAAGTTGCAGAACTCCCATTGAATTCATATCCTAGAAAAGCTTTCAGCGTTGCAGTAGAAGCTGTAGAGTTTATACCACCATTAGTTGTGTCTACATCAAAATTTTGTGGAGATCCTAATATTATTTTATTACCATCAATATCATTACTTGTTGTAATTCCAAAGCTGGTGTTATCAGTATATGCAGTTGTAGTAGTTGGTCTTATGTTGAATTGAGCAGATGAAAATTGTGTTGCAACTATTGAAAAGTGTCTTGCACCTCTTCTAAGAGATACATCGAAAGTAAGTCTTTTGTCTTTTGTAGCTGCTTCATAATAACTTCCAAGTCTTACAGTAACCATTTCAGGATCATTTTTTAAGATTTGTACAGATCTCCAACCCTGAAATTCAGTAGCGCTAGCTCCTCTTGATACTGCAAACTCTGTAGAAGATTTATATCCATTCGTATCATAAGACTTAATGATAAACCTTGATTGTGCTGTGTTGTTTACAAAAGTCATTTGTACCAATCCATTTTGTATTTTTGTTGATGATGGTGAATTGTTTGGTGATTCTAAACCACATCTAATTCTATTTACATCATCTATTCCATCTGTAAAAACTTCACAAGAATTTTTATAAAAATCAGCAGGATCAACTAAAAATTTTGCATTTGTATTTCTTATTGATGAACCAAATCTAATAATTGTGTTACCATCTTCACCTACTCTAGTAAATGTTCCAGGCAGAGAACTATGATCATGTGAGAAAGAATCTACAGGTCCTGCATAAAATTGGCTTGTTGAACTTGATAAAGAATGATCATTTGATATGAAACCACCAGTCATTTGACTCTCAAATTCTATTTCACCCATATTTCCTAAAAACTCCATTTCGATATTGTATTCATATCCACCACTTATAACTCTTGCAGTATTTACAGAAGCACTTATTACTTTTACATAACCTGAAACTGATGTATCACCTTGCCAAATGAAAGGCACACAGTAATATCCATTTGCACATGCAAGCAATTCATCTCTTAAATATTTTGCTTCATTTAATGTGTCAGGTGCTAATTTACCCTGTATTGATAATGTGTGCATATCAGCACTTCTTGAATCAGATAACGTAGCTGGTGATGTAAATGTTAATCGACCAATTGTTATTGTATTTGACATTAGCACCAATCCTTTGCTCTACATTGTTCACAGTATCTATATTTTGTATGATAAAAATAATTACCACAATTAAAATCAGATTCACATTTTTTTAATATATCAGTGTTTTTATTTGTGGCAATCATTATCTACCTCTTATTCCTGTACCTATTAAACCTTCTCTATCTAATTTAGATAATTCTTTTCTTATCTGTATTGCTGCTTTTCTAGCCTGCATTGGATCTGATGGAACACCTGTAACATTTACATTTATATTTTCTACATTTATATTACTTGATCCAAAGTTACCCATAGGTGTAACATCTACACCACCACCTGGAATAGCACGAATCATTTCAGGTCCAAACTCACCTACAATTCCATATCCAGAATTTAAAATACCACCATTTGCATACATAGGTATTCTTCCTCCTCCAGCAAAGCCAGCAAATGCAGCTCTAGCTCTCTGCTCTAGAGTTAGTGTTGGAGGCAGTGAATTTGATGACTGACTTGAATCAAATAAATCTCGAATACTTTGTGTTGCTCTTGAAGTATCTGCATTAACTCTTATAGTTATTTCTTCTTGTTCTACTTGTTGTTTGAAAGCAAAAATATCTGCTGCAATAACATCGATAGCCCCACCGACATCTCTTCCTAGTGTTTGTGCTAACACCCCTGTAGCATCTGTGACTGTTTTTATAAGTGTTTCGTCAACATCAAGTACTCTTCCTATTTCTTTGAAAAGATCTACAGCTTCAGGTCCTGCTTGTAATAGACCAAAAGCATCAAGCCCAACAGAAAGTTTACCTTGAGCAATCGCTGCCTGTGTATCAAGTATCTCTTCATTTATATTTGCGAGTTCTTCTGCATTTTCTCCTTGTGCTTTTCTTAGTTCCTCTTCAGCAATTTGTAATTCAAAAAGTGGTGCAGTACCTTCTTCATAAGCAAGTCTTAGAAAATCTACTTTATCTTGTGCCTCAGTTATTGATTTTATTTGTTGAGCTGTATTACCTTTTAGAAGCTGGTCTCTTTCTTTATATAAATCGTTCAGACTCTTTTCATCTCTTTGTAATCTTCTAGATGAACTAAATAAACCAAACTGACTTGAGAAAGCACCAGATATATTTCTTACAGCATCTTCAGCACTTTCTTCTATCAAATCAGCTATATCAATCATTGTACCTTTGAATTCTCTTTCGAGTGTTGGATATTCTGCTTTGATACCTTTGACAAAACCAAGCATGATAAATCTACCAACCTGTTCTGTTCTTTTAGAAGGTGATTTAGTGTCAAAAATTATATCAGCTATTTGTGCAACTTTTTCTAAATTGTCTGCGTATGCTTCTTGAGTATTTGGTACCTCACCTTTGAAACCTTCTATAAGACCTTGAGCATATTTTTGTCCTGAATCTTTACCTGCTACTAAAAATTCCTCGCCAGCAACAGAAGCAACTTTTTGTGAATTAATTTTAAACTGTTCAATAGTTTTTAGATTTTGATTTTCTAAACCTGTTTCTATTTCTCTAAGTGCAGCTGGATCATTCAATAAGTTTTGTAATGAAGCAGCAAACTCAGGTCCTAATTGTGTAGCTAAAAATGCAAGATCATCAAAACCTTCATCTTGAAGAGTTTTTATTTGAGCTTTAAATATTTCTGCAAGTAAAAATCTTTCTCTAAATGCTTCTACCATTTCATCAGCTGTTCTTACAACTAAATCAGGTAATGGATCAAGACTGGTAAATAAACTGTCTGTTGCATCTTTCAAACCATCTTCAATTGCATCAAATACAGTTGTTAAATTTAATGTTTCATCAGTAAGTTCTTGTGTTGAATCAGTTACATCTTTTTGTGCTTTTTGTAAAGCTAAGTGACCTTCTATTGCTTTTTCTTGAAATTCTCTTAGTAAGGTGCCTTTTGCTGCAAGCTCTTGTATTCCTAGAGCTTCCATTGCTTCTAGTCTTATAGATTCTTCTCTTCTTCTATTTTGCTCAGCTATTGCAGGAAGAATTGCATTTATAATTTCTAATTCTGCATTTATTATGTTGACTCTATCTCTTTCTGTTTGTGTGAGTCCAGGTGCACCTGTAAATCCTCCTTTTACACTTGTAAGAGAATCTAGTTCTTTTTTCAATTCTTCGATGTGTGCCTGTGTTTCATCAGGATCACCTAAAATTTGATTTATAATTCTGTTTTTAGTATTGAATCTATCATCCTCATTAAGCTTATCTAATTCAGATGCAAACTCTTCAGTAGTTTCAATAAGACCATTTAGTGTTTTTTTAGATACTTCTCCATCATCTGAAAAAGTATCTAGACTTCTTACTAGTTGTTCAAACTCACCTTTTGATCTTGCAGAGTTGACACCAAAAATACCAATAAGACCAGCAATAGCAGACAAGGTGATTCCAACTGGTCCAAAAAACTTACCTATGCTTACAGCAGTTGTTCTAAGAGCTAATAATGCTTTATTTGCAGTAATTACTGCAACAGTAAATACACCTAGAGCTGTTTTAATAGCACCAAAAGCATTTTCACTAATTGATATACCAATTACTAATTCCTGTAAACTGTCTACTATACCTCTGAAAGTAGGTAAGACTTCATTACCTATTTGAATACCTAACTCATTAAAAGTACCTCTTAATATTTCTAGTTGCGAAGAGGTAGTTCTATATCTTTTTATTGCTTCTTCTGTTGCAGCTGTATTTTCATCAAAAGATGTTCTAGCTGTATCCAAAGCATCAGCTAGTAAACCTTCTGCTTCAGCTAAACCTAATATTGCCAACATTGTTCTTCTTTGTTTCAAATCAAGATCATCAAGCATAGAGATAACATCTCCGCCAGCTTCATTAATATCTCCTAATCCTTCAATAAAAGCTAATGCAGCTTGTGCTGGATCATCTTTGAAGAACTGTGCAAAAGATTCTGCTGTTGTTCTACCTGAAGCTTCGGCAATGTTTCCAAAAATTTGTAATTGTTCACTTCCAGAAATTACAGCAGACTGTATTGATTGAAATACACGAGCTACAGCTGTACCACCAGCCTGTGCTGGTACACCTATAGCTTGAAGAGCAGCGGCAAAAGCTAAAGCATCTTGTGTAGTTGCTCCAACTTGAGCTGCAGCTTGTTGAATACGCAAAACTGTAGTCATTATTTCTGACTCAGTAGCTGCGAAATTATTTCCTAAATCTACAATAGTTGATGCAACATTTTCAAAAGTTTCTCCATTTGTTTGAGCTATAGCATCTAATCTAGCAAGACCTAATGCTGCATTATCAACGGTAAGGTTTGTTGTGGTTGCAAGTGTAGAAACAGTTTGTATGAAGTTTGGAAGATTTTGAACAGCTATACCTAACTGTCCACCAAGCTCACCAATTCTATTTAATTCATCAGCGGAGACAGGAATTGTAGTACTTAGTTGAATAATTTGTTTTGCAAGTCTATCGAATTGTGCTTCTGTAGCATCTACAGTTTTTTCTATACCTGCAAAACTTTCTTCGAAAGCCATTGCTGATTGTGTAGCTTTTATAAGACCTACGGATATTGCACCAATACCAACAAGAGATATTGCATTTACTGTTGAAGCAACAGCACGAACTTGTTTAACTTGTTGAGCAGCAACTGATGTTGTATCTTCTGCATCTTTTACAAGCTGTTTAAGATTGGGGGTAGCCCCAATCATTAATTGAATTGCACCTACTAATGGTGAGGCCATTTATTCCCTTCCTATATTTTTTTGATCTGTAATCATTTCATCTATAGTGGTAGCTACTCTAGGTCTAGATGTCCTACCTCTTCGTTGATCGAGTTCTTTTTTCCACCAATCTTTGTCATCATCGACTGGATTTTCACCTGAACTCTGATCCACTAATTCTTTATACTGTGGTGAAAAGAATAAAGAATCCTCTAATGGCATTGTACTAAGTAATCTGTAAAATTTGCGCCATTCAAGTTTTAAGGGATCTAATATGCCGTATATTTTGTTGAAGTCAGATTCAACCAAAGACCACTTCTCAACAATGTCAGTGACTTTGAATGTTATTTTGGGTTATCACCCTCATCCTCTGATGTAGCTTCGCCTGTATCACTTAGACCATATTGTTCCATAAGCCATGCTGATATTTCTTGAAGCTGTTGAAAAGTAACCTCTTTTGATATTTTTGTATAGTTCTCTTGTCCGAAAACAGTAATGAACCATCTTGGAAGATTTGAAGCTGCTATAGCGCCGTCATCACCAAGCCATGTCAGTTGTTCTAAGACAACTGAAGCTGATAAGAATGGTGGGAATTCGTATTCCTTGTCATTAACCTTAACAGTTATAGGCTCTGTGTTTTGAGCGTCTTTAGCAGCATCAAAATCTTTAAATTTTTTACTCATCATTCCTCCAATCTTTATGAGTTAATTTAGTTTACACTTCCTTCAGTTGTTGCATTTGTATTATCAACAATTCTAAAAATGTTCTTTTTACCATCAGTAGTTCCTACTGAAGCAGCAGCACTGTCTGGTACAAGAAGCTTAAACTCAGTGGCTAAAAGCACTTTTTGAGGTGCTTTTTGTTGTGCCATTGAGAAAGCTCCAACATTAATAGCTCTAGGTATTTGTAAATGCCTGATAGCACCGCTTGGTCCTTCAGTCACTAACAAAAGTGCTTTCTCAGTAAAGCCGTCTGTTGCTGGTGGTACTAATGAATCAAAACCAGACGCAAAGTCTGTATCATTTTCTGTAATTGTACCGCCACCAAAGGCTTCTTTTATATTGGTTAAACTTGCTTGTGCAAGAGTACCAGTAAGTCTTATCTCTTGAGCAGATTTAACTGATTTAATAGGATCAATTTCTTCTGCAACCATGATATCTTCGAAAGTTTTATCATATTCTAGAGTCCAACCGTCTTCTGAGAAACCAACATCAGTCCATCCAGACGCATTAGCAGCCCATTGGGTTGCTGTACTAGAGTCCTGTGCAGGAAATGCAGTACCTTTTGCAGCAACATAGAGAACACCTGTTCCTATGAGTACATCGGATACTGTACCTGTTGTATTATATGTTGTTGGCATATATTTCTCCTAACTTATTAATTAGTTGTACAACTAATCTTTTGACTAGTTTATTCTTCTTCAGTTCCATACCAATCTTCAGAAGGTTCGTCAGCTTCCTCATCGCTTTCTATATTTGAATTGTCTTCATTTATATCAGTCTGAATGACTGGTTTTATCTCCCAATCTGATCCTTCTTCGATAAGCATTGGTATAGAATACTCACCGTTCCACATACGACCAGTTGATTCTTGGAGTCTTTTCCAGTCACTCCCATTAACTTCCGTCCATTCGTTTTTGGTAAATGTTACACCCAATATTTCATCGCCAACTGCGTCAGCGTCATACACTGGGTTAACTTTAACTTTTATTTTTGCCATAATTTACCTCATACTTATATTAGTTTAAAAGAGGTTTGTAATGAGTATTTAGGAAGAAGCTCTATATGTCATATCAGCAACTATTTCAAAGTTAGCTAATAATAATTCAGGCTCTTCTATTCTTGTAGGAGTCAAAGTAACTGTATATCCGTATATGTGTGCCTTTGTACCACCTGAAGTAGTAACTTGATTATTAGATTCAATAATTAATTCTTTAAAAACTGCTTGAGCTAGATTACTTGCCGATGTAAAGTCAGGTTCTCCTTTAGATCCTGAACCACCATATCTTCCAGCATAAGCATTAAAAACTATCGAATTTGAATTTATTGTGGCTTGTGAATCAGATGAAATAAGTGAACCACCTGCATTTGTTATAACTAAAAAAGGTAAAGTAGGATTTTGTGGTAGTCTTGTTGCTACTCTTGTACCAACTAAATCAGTAATAGAGGTTTTTTCAAGACACCATGCTCTAGCAATTATTTCAGGATCAGGTGGCATATTGGAAGCGCTAATTAAACCTGTCATTATTCTGGTGTTCCTAACGGATCCTCTACTTTATTTTCTGCTGATAATTCAAAGCTAGAAGTTGATGGTGGTGGAGGTTGAAGCTCATCGATTGGAATACTACTTACTTTATAGCTAGTCCCATTTACTAAGATATCTAAATCTCCTGGTAATGTTGATCTCAAACCAGTTTCGACTGCATATTTAAACCAATGTCTTTTTCTTGGAGGTATAAATTTACCTGGAGCAAAATCATAAAAACCACCATATACTGTTTTCCACCAGTAAGGTGCTTTATCAGCAATAGGTCCAGCATTAGCTTTCGAACTACCAACTGTTAAAGTGCCTTGTATAAGTCCATCACCAAAACTTGTAAACCCTCTCAAATTTATTGATCTTCTTAAGTTTCCAGTATCAATAGGAGCGTTACCTTTTGTTGGTCCCCTACCAATCATATTTTTTTGTATGGCAGATAGAATATTTGCAGGATTAAATTGTTTAACATCAACACCCATGTCTATAAGTTGTGAACTAGATCTTTTGAATTGATTTGTAACACTTCTTTTATCAGCACCTTTTAATTCTTGTTTTGCTACTTGAGTAAGAGCACCACCATTAATTTTTACTCTATATCTAACTTTTTCGTTAAAATAATTATTCATACTTTTGGTTAGAAATCTACCATAAAATCTGTTCATCATACGAGATACAAAACCTAAACCTTGAGGTATTACTATGTGACCAACTCTACCAGCAAATCTACCTGCTATTCTTCTTCTTAATCTTAAATCAATACCTTGTCCTCTAGGTCCTAAAGATCTTAAATCACCCATTAATTTTGCAACTTGCAAACCAGGACCTCTTAAACCTCTTGCTAAATCATCTAAAACACCTATAGATATTAAATCACCAGTAGCAAAAGGTTTTGCAGATGCTTGATAAAAAATATTGCGAAATCTGTTAAAACTTGATGGATTAATCTGAGCCATTAAAAACTCCTTCTAAGTCTAAGTTTTTTTATGACTGCTATACCAAATCTATCTTTCATTTCTTCTACACCTAAAATATCAAAATTTTGAGAACTAATGACTGCTCTATCAGAAGTTTTTACAGAGGTATCACCTGGTATGTAACAATCAAATTCTGAGATATCAAGATTTCTAGACTCCTCTTCTTCATCTGAGTCAAGTGTTGTTAATCTACATTTTACAGTAGAACTATCAGCAAAGTTTGAACTAAATAATCCTCTTTCATCAACAGAGCTTGTTGACATTGTTTGTAATGTCAGGTCTTCTTTTAAATAGCTTTGATAATCGTATGACATACTTATACTTTACTAGAATTTAAAATAGATTTAGTCATCTAGTTTTTCTCTTAACTTTTTTATTAAATCTTGTTTTTTTTTAATTTCATTTAATTTTTCAGATGGATTGTTGAAACAATTTTTACAAATTTTTTTTCTTCCATCTTTATACTTTTGTGTTACATCAAATAAATTTATAGGCAAAAGTTCACCACATCTTTTACATTGTTTTTCATCTGGAGACCATTCTTTATTTTTTACATATTGTTGAGCCTCTAATACTCCTAAATATATAGCAGGATCAGTTTTCATCCATGTCAAAAATTTTTCCAAGCCAATAGGTAAATCATCATACAAGTTTCTTACTGTAAGAGAAAAGTCTCCAGATCTTATCCGATCAATTATTATTCTTGCTGTACCATGATCTATGCTTGATATTGGTGGAAAACCAGCTTGCTCTCTTAATTGTCTGACTCTTTCATGTGAACAATCCCATTCTTGCGCCCATTCAGATAATGGTTTCCAGGGATCATTACTAAATAATTCAAAGGCTTGTTCTACTGATGGTATTTTTCTACTAGGCACTGTTTCTCTTTCTTGTAAGGCCTCTCTCTTTTCTAATTTTTCTTCTTTCTCTCTCTGAAAGTCCTCCCCAAATTCCAAACTTTTCGGCATTCACAATTGCATACTCTAAACAATATTCTTGAACCTCACAGGCATTACAAATCTCTTTTGCTTTTCTTGTTGATGCTCCTCTATTTGGGAAAAATAAATCTGGATCTTTGTCTTTGCAATTTGCATCTTCTTGCCACCAAAGTTCTTGTAGTCTTAATAGATTATTTAAAGATGCCTGTTTATATTCCATTGCTCACCAGAGATAATCTCACCAAATTTTGTATTAATTATCTCTTCTTGGAATACTCTATTTCTTGTATATTCATTTAGATGAGCTGACATTAGACCATGGTAATTTAGAAATCCAATGAGCCATGTATAGGTTACTAAATCCATCAAACTAAAACCTGTTTTTTGTATGGTGAAAGTAGCATCTTGTCTGATGTTTTAAGTAAGTCTCCATCAAAATAAGCTAGAGGATCAGCAAACTGAACCGTAAGATCGCCTATTCTTTCTTCTAAGACTATTGCCATATCTGCCCCATCGGTCGAATCTGCTAAATGGGTATCTACGGCACCTGCCTTAGCTTGACTACCCAAATTCAAAGCCGACAAAACCATTCTGGCAGATATTCTTGCGCTTGTAAATCTTATATCTTCAGGAATTGTTCCATATCCAGCATTATAAACTACTGTTATATTTCTTGGTTTTGAGCCAGACCATCTACTTAAAACTCTCTCTAGTCTTCCATTAGGATGAACAACAAAATCATTATCATTTCCTTCTGTTAATGTTTGTCCATCTTCAACAATTGAAGTAATAGAATTTATAGGTAAGTTTTTAAGTGATAATTCTCTCATATTGTTACCAAATAAAACTTCTGTGTGGTTAGTTTGTTCTATTTCATAACCAATATAAGTTTTTATAATTTTGTCGGAGTAAGGTATAAAATTATTTGTTATTGATGTTTGTACAGTAGAACTAAAGTCGATGCCTACAATAGCTTCTACATCAGAAAATGAGCAAAGAGCCATTTGGACTCCTTACTTATTTTCTTTAGGCTTAACTGCTTTAGTTTCTACTTTTTTCTTAGCTGCTTCTTTTTTTGCAGGAGCTTTTTTCTTAGCAGGAGCTTTCTTACCCCAACCTTTTTCTTTCAAAAAAGACTCTGGGTATTCAAATCCAGCTTTTGCAATTAAATCAGCATTTGCTTTTGGAAGTTCTGATACAGGACCTTCCCAAATGGTTCCGTCTTGTAATTTCCAAATAGATTTTTCTGGTTTTATAAATTTTTCACTCATAGTTAATTATCCTAATCTATCTTTTTCTTTTCTTTGGCTTTTTCTTTTTCTTTGGTTTTCTCATACCGTAATGATAAGGCATTTTTATCTCCTAATGTTAAAAAATATGGGGGTTAAAAATAACCCCCATATTTAAAATGTAAATTTATTACATATTTTCTATCTTGTGGAAAGCTGCTTGTCTGTAAACAGGGAAACCGACACGCATTGTTGCTCTAATCACCATGATATTCTTTGTAAAGTTCTCACCATGACTATCACTAACTGCGATATCCATTCCTTGTCTCATGACAACATGTGCTGCTTCACCGCCGCCGAACTTACCGACTAACACAGTGTTAGCTGGCATAGCTGTTGTAGGTACAACATTTAGACCCCAAAGCTGGTTAGCGACACCGCCACCATAACCGCCAGCAGTTGTGAACACGCCTCTTTTAGCTGCGAGTCCTGCTGATGCAGTTCCTTGGAAGTCTACATCGACTTGTGTAACAATTTGCGCCCAGTCATTTGGGTGCATAATGATTGCATCTGGCTCTGTAAATGCGTTTACTCTTATGTCAGTAATTGCATTGTATACAGATCCAATTCTTCCTAAGTTACCACTGTAACTGTTGTGATCGGAAGAACCAACGCTTGATTTACCAGCATCTAAAAGTCCTTCAAGGTTAGGTGATGTACCGTTACCTGAAAGAAGCTGACTGTCTAATCTTAATCTGATCATTGTTTGTAGTCTTGAGTTCAAATATCCCTCTAAGCCTGCAACATCTTGCATAAGTTCATCAGTCACTGGTATGTTTACACCAAGCTTTGAAATGGTTGCTGTTCTTTCGGTGAAAGCGAGTGCTGCTTCACCAACTGCTGCTGCCTCTGCGGCTTCTGCTGCGTTGTTAGTGAAAGTTGTTTCCTCAAGATACACAAAAGCGTTTTGATCAGTTTGTAGCTGATCAAACAAATTAATAACAGTATTTGGATCTCTTAAAGCTGTCTCTAAGATACCTGGTTGTCTTGAAGACTCAGGTGGATATCCAGTTGTTGTTAAGTTTGTTTTCATTTCAAAAGGAATTGTGCTTTGAATATTCTTAGCACCATTCTCTGTGTAAGCTTTGTAAGCTGCTGATTTAAGTACTTCTGCTCCAAAAGATTCAGCTTGTGGCTGTTCTGATGGGGTAGGAATACTTGCAACTGCTCCGTCAGAAGCGTCTAATTTAGACTTTGCTTCTGCTACTTTAAGATCATCTCTTAAAGAAGCTAGCTCTTCATTTCTTTCAATGACAGCATTTTTTTGCTCTGGAGTAGATGGTCCTTCTTGCTCAGCAATCTCTGTAAAGAGACCTTTGAGTTCTTCGGACTTTGCAACTATTTGCTCACGAACTTCTTTTACTTCCATTCGTATCTCCTAATTAAATTACTCGTTTTCTTCTTCTATTTCTATGTCGGTTAATATTGCGTCAGTAACAATCTGTTGACTCTCAAGCCAAAGATCGTCAAGCTCATTATCTACTTCATCTTCAGTAGTTTCTAAAACTTCATCTACTGGTACCTCTTCTTCAGTCTCTCTTTCGTTCTCTTCTTCGGTATCTTCTTCAGGTTCTTCAGGAGATTCCTCATTCACAACCTCTTCAGTTACCGATTCAGTTTCCTCTAGTTCAACTTCAGCTTTTGGTTCCTCAACTGCTGTTTCTTCAACTACTTGTGCTTCTGTTTCCAATGCACCCTCCGTTCCAAATTCATCAACGAATTTATCTAGTTCATCAAAAGCATCTTGGACACTTTCTTGAACTTGTCTGAGAGCCTCTGTTGCTGAAACCCCCAACTTCCTTCCATTCTTTTTCCTGAGTTCTCCTATAGATTGAACTCTGGCAACGAGGTTATTTAATGCTGCAAGCACATCTTTTACCTCATCAGAAAAGCGTTTACCTTGCACGCTGGCACTCTTTTCTGAAACTTTTTCTTGATCCTCAGATTTTGGTTGTGGATCAATTAGTAAATCTCTTATTTCATTAATTTCTTTTGCTACAGTTGTGAGTTTATCTACCCACCAACTTGGTAAATCAGCATTTTCATCTGTTGGCATTGAAGCAAGAATTTGTTTCATATCTTCTGCTATTTGTCCTAAAGCTTGCATTGAAGTATGTTGCGGTGTATGACCTTTGCCTTTTGGAGTATCAGATTCTTCTCCAACAGCAGCATCATATTCTGCATGTGTTTTGCAAGGCATAAAAACAGTTTTACCATCATCTGTTTTATGTGTATGCACACCTATAGCACAAGATAAATCTTTAGATCTTTCCATAGCTTCTCCAGGATTATCAAAAACATCTTCTGTTCTGACTGCTTTAACTTGTTCTATGTTGTCATCAGATACTTCAATTGATTGCATTATTTTACCCTCAGTTTCTTTATCACTTTTTATTGCCATTGTAAAAGTATCTTGATTTGCACCTACAAGGACTGGTGAGACTTCATATACAGATAAATTTTTAAGATATCTTACATCTATTTCTTCTTCCGCACTTTTTTTCCATTTGCCATATTCTGAATCGTTAACTTTGAAACCAAAAGACCATTGTTGTAAGTCTCCCATATTTTTTACTAAGTTATAAGCTTCTTTACCACTCTCTGTATCCATAAAAAATGATCCGTCAAAATATGCTTTATCGTTATCTTTTTTTATAGTTCCTTTACCAATTGGCATATCCCATTTGTGAGACCATACCATAGGCACATCTCCAGATTTAAAACCAGAGTTTATAGCATCAGGCAATACGACATCACCATCACTATCTAGATTATTAAATACAGAGAATACTGCTTTTACTTGACCTTTTGATTCCCCATCAGTTTTGAGCTCGAACTCAATATTTTTTATTTCTTTGTCTTCAGACATATAGCGCTACCTCATCCTAAAATTTTATTCAATTCGGTGCGCACAATCTAATAATAACTAATTATGAAACAAAATAGCGTATTTATGGTTGCCAATAAAAAAAACATTTTTGCATATCTGTGGTATAATTTTTTTATGGAAAGAGAAATATCAGTAATTTCAACTTTGCATATTTCATCTGGGAGTTTTGAATTGAATGTATATTCAGATCAAACAGGTGAAGTAGAGATTTTTGGTAAACGCTTTCCAGTAAAACTAAACAATAATAAAATAGAAATAGAAACAAATCTCAGTGCTAAACAGTTTGGTGGTGCTGAAGGAAGGGATTATTTTCTCAAATGGTTGAAAATGGAAATGATGGAGAACTGTTAAGTGGCAACAGTGAATTCAATATGTTCATGGACTTTGTAAGTAAAGCAAATACTGAAAGTCTAAGAAATCAAATAATCGATCAATGGATGATACATCTGAATGAATATGATCAAGATAGGCTAGTTAATAAACTTAGAAAAAGAGGTATTAACTTTGTTCCTGCCGAAAATCGTCAATTTTACGAAGTTTAGAAACTTCTACTAAAACAGATCTATCAGTAATACTGTGGGATCCATCTTCATTGATAGCCCACACTCTAATCTTGGCAACAGGTTTTTCTGCTGTAGCTTCAACTGTGTCTTGACCAACTCTTGGAGATCCTGAAGTCATCACACTACTGACAATTCCATGTGCAGTTGATGATGCTTGTGGTGGTTTTGGTATTGACCAAGAAACAGCATCACCTTTTTTTATACTTCCAGCAGGAGCTTTTTCTTCTGGACTATATAAATCATCACCTCTCTCATACATAGTTTCTGCTTCTTCCAAAGAAACTTTTAATTCTTCAACTACTAAAGAAGAACTTTTTTTAGTGCTTTTAGGATGATTGCTTGGAAGTAAATCAGTATCGTAAGGGACTCTTCTAAACTTACCAGTTCTTAAAGCAAACAACAGGCCATTCACTCTGGCCATTGCCCACTGGGAAGGACCTGAAACATTACCTCTTACGGAACCAGGATTATTTCTATATGCAGCTAAACCTCGATTATATGAAGCTGTCAACATTCTTAATGTTGCTCTATATCTAGGATTTTTTGCATTGTGATCTGTAACTTTCTTTTTCAGTGATTCTCTTGTTCTTGCACTTAAAGCTTTACCTTCTATATCTGCAAGAAGATCATCTGAAATTTTTCTTCTTTCACTTACAACTTTTTTATAATCGTTTACTAATTTTTTCATTTTTGATACACCGATGTTTGCAACACCACCCCATTTCATAACTGCGATTGCACCATTCAAACGATTATCACCTTGATGTCTATTCATAAATCTTTCTCTTCTTTTAACCCAATTTAAAACAGACTCTGATCTGTCACCTGCTCTATATTTTTCCCATCTATTAAAAGCATCATTACCTGTAAAAGAAGTTGGAGGATTACCACCAGTACCAGCTCTTCTCCATATTTCAGGCCAATTGTCTTTAAGATCTTTTACATAATTAAAATCTGGAAATTGTTTAAATTTTGAATTTCTAAGTGATATTTCCATATCATCATCCGCGCTAGGAAAACCAGTTATTTTACTTTCTATTTCTTCTTCAATATTTTTCTTCATTCTGCTAAGAGCATTACGAGCTTGTTCTTCTGTGTCATAACATTTGATGACATCATTTGTTTCATGATCAAGAATACAAAATTTTCCATTTGGCATTTCTGCAACATATTTTTCTTCACTTATCTGAGTTGGAGTTGGCTTCATTAAATTAGACCTCAAAGCTTCTGCAGCTAGAGAGGTTGTTGTCAATACTTTTTCTTGTAAGTCAGTAATCATGTCTCTCAACTCTGATACTTTTTCATCTTCTTCATTTACCATCGGTGCGCTACTACCATCGACTGGGCGTTCTACCATATTTAAAGGTCTTAAATACAAATCGTGTGTATCATCAACACTCAAGCCAGCTTGTCTTCTAGCTTCAGCGATAGTGATCCATCCACCTTGTACTGCTGTATTCATTCTTTTGTAAACATCATCTTTATCTGTTGATAATGCTCTTACATCATCAAGATTATATTTGACATACAAATCATCTGCTGCAAAATCTACTCTAAGTAATTGATGCGTAAGTTCTGCAGCTACAGCTTTCCATAAAGGAACAAGTTTTTGTTCTGTAAAAAATTCTCTTAGTTCTCTTGTATTATTATAAGTTGCTGCATCAAGACCAGCTCCAAGACCTGCAAGTATAGCTGGAACACCTAAAACAGCCGATACTCTTTCTTCAGGAAGTTTTCTTAGTTCTGTAAGATTCATTTGTTCTGGAGAAAAAGATACAACTTCAACATTCATTGCACCAGAAAGTATCATTGGTGCACCACGATTATTACCACCAAATTTTTGTTTATACATTGCAGAGATTGCCTCTGCTTCTTCTTTTGAAGGTCCACCCATTGAGTCATCTTTTGGTGAGAGGATGACACCTGGTACAGCCATGTTATGTAAGAGTGCTGCTGCATATTGTCCTGCGGCCTCATCACCCAAGATTTCTCTTAATACTGATTTTAGTGGAGCAAAACCACGCCTATGATTATTTGGATCAATTCCATTTCGTATATGCACTATATCTTCAACTTGAAGTGATATACTATTACCCCCTAATCCACCATACGGACTATATTTAAATTCTGTAATTAATTTTTCTTCATCACCTTTTGGTTCTACCATATCTGGCATTAGAGGTATAAGTTGCACTACTGTACCATCATTGTTTTTATTTTTATAAAGAAAAGCATCACCATGTGCAGATAAAGCAGTAACAATGTAGTGTGCTAATAAGTTACCTGATGTAAAAGGATTTGGTCTTTCTAATAATTTTGAGACTGGATGGTTTTTAATTACTTCAAGATCTCCTTCTTTCCCATCTTGAAATATCATGGGTCTAGGTTCAGCAAAAGAAGTTGCCAAAACATTTAAACAAGCTACTACAGCAGAGTTATTTGATCCATCACCAATATCGTCCAGCATAGAAGCTGGGAAAAAACCTGAATCAGTATTATAACCATAAACTGCTCTATCCAAAGATGTGCTTTGATTATATCTACTAATTTTTTGTTCTTGTCTTTGTGTAGGTGCATTTAAGTAATCAACAAACCTACGAAATCTTGATTTATTTTCTGCCATTTAGTAAGCGCTCCACTCTCTTTTTACTTGTGCGCTTAAAACTCCATATCCTATTGAGTCCACTATATCATCATGATGACCTACTGGAAAACTCATGAGTTCTCGCTCTACTTCTACTAACCAAGGTGCGCCTTGTTCAAAAAAGATATCTCCTGCTTCCATGCGAGCAGCAAGTGGCATAGCTCTTGAAACTTTATCTTTATCTGCTCTTAGTTCCTTCACAGCTAGACCATCTCTTTTAGCAAATTGTATTAAAGAAAGCTGAAAACCAGCTCTTTCCATACCCACCCATTGTAAATCATATTCTGCCATTTTTTGTCTTATTCGAGGTATTATATCAGGTGCTTCCATTCTTTCTCTTACGACATCTAAAACTAATATTTTACCTTTTGGAGTTACAGCAAAACAAGAAATAACAGTGTAATCTGCACCTTCTTTTATAGATGTAGCCAAGTCAACAGTACAAAATCTTGTACAGTCTCGTAAAGTTACTGTTTCTCCAGGAACAAAATAATTACCACTTTTTTCTTTAAAATATCTTAGCCACTCTGGTTTAAGAATACCTTGTCCTGCATCAACAAATTCTGCTAAATATTCTTGTGCAAAAACAATAGAACCTACCTCATCTTTAGCTTGTTCTACTTCTTCCTTATCAATATTAGGATTATCAAATGTAGCAAATTGAAACCTTTCCCAATCTTCTTTACCATCTGCAAACTCCCATAACTGATAAAACCAATTACTCATACCCATAGGTGTAGAAATAAATAAAGCACCACCTTTTCTTTCTGTTAGAGTAGGTCTAAGTACTTGTTGCCATACATCTTCTTTAACAAAAGCAGCTTCATCTAGAACTAAAAAATCTAAACCTTCTCCACGAAGTCTATGAGGTGTATCTGCCGATCTAACTGCAATTGATCCATTACACCATGGAAATTTTACTTCCATGTTTACTAATGATATTTCTGGTTGATTTTCCTCTGGATATGATCTTGCAGCTGATAATATATCTCGCCAACCAACCCTCGCAATCGTATAAGTAGGTGCAACCCACCAAGCCCTTTTACCTTGAAGAGCTGTTTCCAGGCACATTTGAACACCTAGTCGAGTTTTACCAAATCTACGACCTGCACATAAAATCTTCCACCTTGCTTCAGATTTTGCAACTTTTAACTGTGCTTCGTGTAGATCAGGAAATTTATGTACTAATTTTTTTTTCTGAACCATCTACTTTATACTAACAAAAATGGTTTAATGTGATTGACTTTCTAGAACTAAGACATATCCAAACTTATTCAATAGCATTTTATCTTTTATTGCTTGTGCCTCTTCATCTTTAGAAAATTTATTTTTGTTATTTATAGAAATAAATTCTAAAATAGAAAAATCATTTTCTTCATAAATTAGAGAAAAAATATTTTCTATTTTTAATTTTTCTAAATCTTTTGATATCAACATAAGTCTTGCTCCTTTTTTCATACATACACCAAGACTTATTATCTGTTGTCTTATGAACATGTCCTCATCTAAATCCATTGGATTATCTAAAAAATCTAAAACATTAAAGATAATAAAATCTGCTTCTTTTACTTCTTTAGGATATGCTTCTACAGATAAATCTATCTCTTGAACCTTAGATGTTCCTGCGGCAGGATATAGATCAAATGATGCTACTTCAAAGTTTAATTTACTTGCTAAATCATATGTAACTTGATACTTATCAGTTATGTCCACTATTTTTCTAGTACCAGGTTCTGAAAACCAATAAATTAAATTTGCAATCATTTGTGGCGGAGTCTTTTGTAGATTGTCTACGCCATAGGCTATATCGGATTGACCAAAACTCCAAACATTAGATGTTTTTATATTAACACCTGCTCTATCAACGATATTGAAATCTTTATTTTCAGAATTTAATTTTGTAATTTTATTTTTTTTAACAACAGATCTTAGATCGCGAACTGAATATTTTTTTTCATAAGCTTCTTTTAAAAGTTTATCTATTTCTTTTGTGTCATCAATATATGCAACTTCAAAATGATGTGTCCAGGACAACTCTGGAACTCTTCTTTCAACAGGTATTTTTTTAGCTACATATGAAGCATTACTAAAAGTTGAATATGGTATTCCAAAATCTAAAGCTTGAGAAGCCAATTCTCCATATTTTCGATCGCCATAATTCCACCAATCACCAAGCCACCACATAATATGTTTTGCTTGATTGGTAAGTGCCTCTCCTATTTCTACCCATTCTTCGTATTCAAGATCTTCTTTAAGATCCAAACTAATATAATTTGATTGTGATAATTTTATCTCTCCCATATTCATAATTTTAGTATGTTACAAATTACATGTGACAAAAAAATAAAAAAGCTCTAGGGAAAACTACAAACCTAGAGCTTTCTTATATGCGTTAAGCAATATGCTTTTCAAAAGTCTTTCTTATATTTGGTTCATTGATTTGAGATCTTACTTCAGAAACTGGTTGACCATTTCTGTAAGCTATAAAAGTAGGCACAGAATATATGCTGTAAGTTGTAGCTACATTGCTTGCCCTATCAACATCTAATGAAACAAATTCGACTTTTTTGTCAGACCATTCATTTGAGATTTTTTCTACTGATGGAGTAATCGCTTTGCATGGACCACACCAATCAGCTTCAAACTTGACTATTGTTGTTATGTCTCGATTGATTGCCTCCGAAAACTCATTTTCCTGAATTTGCCTAATCATAGTGTATCTACAATATCACAAAACAAAACTTATAAGTTCTTTTTATACTTATAAAATATAAAATATGGAAAAAATATTTACAGTAAAAAAAGAATACGCAAAAAATTTAAATAGAAAAGAAAGAAGAAAGCTCGCTGCAAAAATTCGTAAAGATCTTGCAAAAGAAAAAAATATAATTAAAAAAGACAAGGCTGAACCTTACGATTCAGCCGATGATGGGAGGAAGTCGGTTTAGTAGCCGACATTTCAATCATAGACTAAAAAATTTTAATTTAAGGTATCTCTATTCTTCAAATTTTTTACAAATACCAAGATATAGGTTTACTAAATCATCAGCATCTTGAACTAAATTAATTCCTTTGATTCTCATATAATTAAATTGTTTTAAAACAATTTCTTTTAGATCACCATCTGAAATAAGTTCATCAATAGCATCTTCTCTTTTTGTTCCTGGTGGAAACTCAGGTATTTCTGCCATCAGCTTTATCCTTTCGGTTTTATTCCACTGTAAGCATAATAATTTTTATCTCTTACTGGTGATATGGTTGGAGTAATCCAATCACTTTTACCAAGCACAGCATCAGACCATAAATCAAAAGCTTCAGCTTCGTTATTTGCTTCTACAACAAAGTTTACATTATATTCAAACATTATCGTCCTCTTTCTCAGGTTTGTAATTTGTAATTTTTTCTTCGTATCTTACCTCGAATTGATTAATCATATCATTTAGTGATTGATCTTTAAAATTTGTCATTAAATTATAAATACCTCTAGCTTCTGTTTCACTATCTGCTTTTATAATAAAATGTTCTTCTACTTCCCTAGTGAATAAATATTTTCCCATATCTCTCCTTTTTATATATAGTCTAGTCTACTCTATTCTTATCTACTCTTCTCTACTCTACTCTACTCTAGAGCGTGACAGTCACAAATGTCACATGTGACAAGAAAAAATCTTAAGCCTATAAAATAAGGCTTTTAAACAATCTCTTGGCGACAAGTATCGCTAATTTTAACATTTCTTTAACACTAAATAACCAAATTTTTCCATAATTTTTGTATAATTTTTGGATGAAATTTAAACTTTACAAGCTACAAAAATCTAATTTTAGAAGATCAAAACCAAAAAAAATTGGTGAATACACTTCTAATGAATTGATTTACAAAATTACAAATGAGGATCTTCCGTAATTGAAGTATCAAATATCAAAGTATTTTCAATTATTGATTTTATTATCAGTCTGCCAGTCAATTCTATAAATTGAGGTACAACTGCATTTCCCAAAGCTTTCAATCTATCGATATCATTTTCTTGTCTAGTTCTGACTCTTGATATATCTTCCTCCCAGATATTAGAAGTACCCCAAGGATTACTCATTCCAAGTTCAGCCACCCATCTGGGAAGCCCATAAGTCTGTTCACCCATTCTGGATTCAGTCTTTGACCAATCAACTCTGGATTCCGTTCCCCAACATCCATCTCCAGAGTAGATCCGTGAGATCCACTCGCTGCCGATGGTGCTTTCTTGTTCACTGGTTTTGTGGCTTGACTTGCTCTTGGTGTTGACCAGTTCTCTTTCGCAGATAATTGTCTTACTTGAACTTTGTCCGCTAGATTTAGACTGTGACTCGTTTTTCCGTCTTTTGATAGTCTTCTTCCCTTTTCGTTTATCTTCATCTTCGTGTGCTCTGTGTCCTGAGTCGTTGGTGTTGGCCAATCTTCCTTCTGCTGCCACTCTATCACTTCTACTGTCGTCATTTCTTTTTCGAACTTCAGATCCTTGAGATGTGGTTTGATCTTGCTCCAATCCTCTAGACTTGGATAGCTGAACCCCTGCTTGTCCTTCCTGAACCAGTGATCCACTGTTGTTTTCTTTATCCCTGTTAGTTTGTGTAATTCTGTTGCTGTCGTTTGACTTCTCAGATATTCCACCCAGTCCTCTTGTTTCGGAAGTAGTGGTCTGTTTACCATCTCGTGATCCTGGTACAACTCCATTATTGTTGGATCCTGTTCTATCATATCCATCCACACTTGATCCGATAATGTTCTTTGTACTCTGTGTCCTGTTGATCTTATTGTTTTCCCCTGCATCAATTTCGTTGCGTGTTTCAAGGAATCGTCCTTCTTGTCCATCGTTGTCGGAGTCAACCAGAGTTTCGGATTCTCTCTTAAGTTGCCAGTACCTTTTCTTTTGCTCTTCCTCTCTGGATCTCCACGATACAACGCTCTCTCCAAAGCTTCCCCTGATCTTGGTTCTAAGTAGTCCATAGTGTTCGGTGTCTCCCACGATTCCAACTCCCACCCATCTTTGTCTTTTGTGCCTTGCTCCAACGAACTTTGCTGATATAAGTTGCCATTCAAATCGATAATACCGCATTTCGGCCACACCTTTGAGGACACGGTTAATGGCTTCTCCGTCACTTGCTCTGAGGATGTTTGGCACATTTTCCAAGACGAAGATTGGTGGTCGTATCTCATTAATAAATCTTTCAACTTCGTCCCATAACCATCTTTCATCTTTTATTCCTTTCTGATTTCCTGCAACACTTACTGGTTGACAAGGAAACCCTGCTGATATTATGTCTACTTCTGGAAGATACTTTGTATTAATATCTTCTACTTTTTTATTTAAAACTAAAGAATTAGGAAATCTTTGCTTTATGATTTCTGTACAGAATTCATCGGTATCAATTTGCCAAGCAACATCAGAAACCAAACCAGATCTCATCAAACCTAGTTCGATTCCACCAATTCCTGAAAACATACTTCCTAATTTCAATCGTCACCTGGAAAGTTAGGATTACCATTGTAAGGTTCGTCATATCTAGATTCGTAAAGATCCTCCATAGTCATGTATATTTGCTTTGAAGTTTCTATTGCTATTATGATTCCTTTTTTGATAAACCAGTTGTAAGGTGCTGAAAAAATTCTTTGTTCCCATTCTCCAAATTTTTTCCACATTTTATGAAGCCCAATCTTTTTCGTAACATTTATGTTTTCTTTTTGTTAGTCCACAATCACAATCATAAGTATAAATGATAAAATTTTCTTTAGATCTAAGTGCAACAATAATTTTTCTTAAACTTGGCGTGTTTATTCCATATTGACAAACAGAATAATCATCATCAAGCAGATTTTTAACAATTTGATATTTACTTTTTTCTATAACAGATCCCAAAGGTCTTGCCATAATATTATCTCCCCTGATTAAGTTTACAATAAGTTTGCATTTATGTTAACAGTTGCTAAAATTAATGTATATCTAAGCAGTCCTTCTTCGATCTTTCTAGATCAAAGGACGACTCCTTTTGATTGTCAATACATAAAAGTAAACCCCTACTAGCGATAGCAGGGGTTTCTTTATGTTCAAGCAAATCAAGGAATTTATATTTGAACAAGTTCTATTTTAAGATTACTAGGAACTGTATCTTATTTCAACAGTTATTACTTCTTCTTCTTTACCATCTGATAATTTATTCTTTTCTCTTTTACCCCATTCTTCAGGGTTTGATCGTTCTAAGAACCAAGCAGATGCTTGCCATATACCATTATTGGCTGCTTTTGTTATAACTCCAAGGTGACTTGCTTCGCCTTCAACTTGTGCTTTTTTTATAGTGTCCCAAAAGTCCCATAAATCCAAATCATCGACATTTTTTATACTATCTCTATCACCATCACAGGCTTCATCTATCTTGTTATATCTATCTTGCCACCTATAAAATGTTGATCTAGAAATACCAGAGTAAGTTACAGCTTTTTTTATTGACATTCCAAGCTTCAAAGCAGTTTCAAGTCTTTTTAGCGTAGATGGATCTAATTTAGAAGGTCTTCCTAAAGGTTTCTTCTCTCCAACTATTTCTATTTCCTCTTCTCTTACTTCCAAACTCTCGTCAACAAGTATCTCTTCACTA
>TARA_B100001121_G_scaffold116483_1_pt1 | contig 32915 bp, 34 predicted proteins | sample TARA_B100001121 | Tara Oceans TARA_B100001121 (sample SAMEA2622817) | marine metagenome | biome: marine biome (ENVO:00000447); feature: surface water layer (ENVO:00002042); material: "saline water (ENVO:00002010), including plankton (ENVO:xxxxxxxx)" | depth 5 m
CTAGACCTGAAATGAAAGGACCCAGCGACCTAGGAGATATTCTTTCTGGACTAAAAACAAAAAAAATTAATATAGGTGCAAAGGATTCCAATAGTGTAGTTAGTGTTAGTGAATTAGATGAAATGAAAAATGAATTAAATAAACCTAAAAAGTCTAGAAGAAAACCTAAATCAGAGAGAAATACTGTAAGTTTAAATTTTAGTTAATACAACTTTAATTGACCTACCAACTTATCTATTTTAACTTCAGTATCCGGACCAACATAACCTACTGTTTTACTACCAGGAGCCACTTCTGTTAATCCTGCATCAACTACTATTCCATTTTTTATATTTTTTCTATTAGCTATTTCAATAATAGTGTCTAGTGTTTTCTCATTAGGCACTTTTAACGCTACTATTTTTTCTCCATCTGCTTTCCATTTATAAAATATAGTTGTTTCAGTATATGCCTTAACACCCGCTTCTATCATAGCGTGTCCTGATTGTGCCAATACCTTACCTCTACTCATTTTTAAGTCACTTCTCACTAATATTGCTAATTTATAAGGCATTTTTATTTTTTTAAATTTAAAATTTTTTATTCAATTTATTTATATGGTTCTTGGTATGATTTTATATGAAGGAGTAGATTTAGCTTACAATGTTGTAAGATTAGCATATAATGGAACAACAGGCGTTTATAATTGGTGGTATCAAGTCGAAGCGCATGAAAAAGAAGAACAACATAAAGAAGCAAAAGAAATGATTGAAGAATTAAAAAAATTAAACAATCGTGTTAAGGAATTGGAAGATGCTTTAGTCGATAAAACAAAATAATACTATTTAATAATTTAGTTAGTATTATTTCCTTTTTCGTGTATTTTTTCTACAAGATTTATATTTATTTCTACCTTTTTTCCAACACTTCTTAAATGTACTTCTCTTTTTTTTTCTCCAACATTTATTTAATCTCTTTGTTGCTTTTCTAACACATTTTCTTAATTTTCTTCTCCTAGTTTTCTTTCTTTGACCACCTCTTCTAACATTTTCACGCCCCGACTCAATATTTTTTCGTCTTCTTCTTTCTCTAGACAATCTTTGAATACTTTGAGCTGCTGAGTCTCTATCTAAAGCTTGTTGTCCCAACTGATTTCTTAAGGCTTCTGTCATAGGTTGTAATGTAGAAAATAGCTGAGAAGCTCCTCGTTTTGCTCTATCCATATATTCAGCGCAATTTTCAGGCGCATTTAATATTCCTGCTGTTACTGTTCTAGTAACCTTATTACCAAATGTATCATTCGCAGCATCTTCAGGACCTTTTAAATTTAATTTTAGTGTTAAATCTACAACAACATATAAATCAAAAACTAAAGGTGTACTTGCCTTATCAAAAGATGTTAGTTTTTTAAATGTAAATTTATTACCATTTTGTGGAACAATTCTAGCATTTGATATTGTATATTCTTGTGTTGAACCCGGTTTTACTAACAAGTCCATATCTTTTTGCTTTTCAGGACCAACATAATCACTCGCTTTTATAAAAGTTGGTTTAAATTTAGTATCTACATCTTTTGATGGACTCATTGATTTCAAATTATCATATACCCCACTATTTAATTCTTGTGATATTGGAACATTTCTAATATATTCATTTTCCAATGGAGTATTTCCTGTTTCATTCACTATAGGAATCTTAACAACTATCTCAACCATTTTACCTTTACCCGGCGTTTTACTTAATACAGGTATAGTTATAGTATCACCAGGATTAGCACCTTTAGGCATCAAAAATGAAATAGTAAACCCTTTTTTTACCTTTTTTATTTTAGGTCTCATTTCTTTTTTACCTAATAAAAAACCAACTTTAACCATATTTTCAACTACACTATCTAATCTAGTTTTTACTGATGGTTCTAATGATGTAATTAAAGGATATTGTGGTTCATTGTTTTCATCTAAATGAAAATGTTGATTCCATAACCTATTCTCTGTTCCTCTTAATACTGCTTCATTTTGTTCATTTTTATTTGAATTATATGAAGTTCTTGCCTGAATATAACTATCTACATCTCTTCTACCACCTATATAAAAAGACTCTTCACATACATATGATTCCACCTCATCTTGCATTTTTTCTAATTGAACTGAACCATCTTTATTTAATCTAGTCAATTGTTTTTTATCTTTAATAATTTGATTTTGCACTACTATAGGATTAACAAATTTAATATCATAAAAGGTATACTTATCTTTATCCGGATTAACTTCTAACCCTCGTGATTGAGCTTCTCTTTTTTCAAATCGTTTTGTTACTTTTACTACCAATGCTTGCCTTCCATAATTTGGGTCTTTTTTATTTTGAGGAGTATATTTAACTAAATCTCCCGGATTAATTATTTTTTTAGGCTTTTGAAAACTTTCATCAAAATTTTCATAGGTCACTGGAAAAATATTATCCCCAGATAATCTTGATTTATATCCAAATGTTACGCGATATAATAATTTATCATCCTGACATTTCTTCTGAGGTTTAGGATATTTTGTTTGTAATGTATTTGTATTTTGATTTATATTAATATTAAAATTCATATTATTATAAATTGGAGAGAAATTATACTTGCATCATAAAATTATTTAAATTTCTTAATTGTTCTTGTCTTTCTGTTTTTCTTTTAGCCTTTTCTAAAACTTCAGTTGCCTTTCTAATCTCTTCTTCGGTTACCTCATTATCTTTATCTAAATCTAAAAGGTGTTCATATCGTCTGTATTTACGAGGAATAATACACAATGAACTTTGCTCATTAAATAAATGGTCAGTTAAAACAGTAAATATACCAGTTAAGGCTAAAGCTATTAATATATCTCTACTTCCCATCCAAGATATAGCAAAAATTAGAATTTGGCGACCTATTGTATTTTTCAAATATTGTTCTTGATTTTTACTTAGTTCAACTGTAACATATTTAGAACCTATATTCAACATTATCATTACTAATCCTGCAAAAAATTTACTATTATTCAATGCTTTTAAATATTCTAAGATAAAACTTACCATATTTAATATTTATTTAGAAATTAATATAATTGTTTTTGATAAATTTTGTACCCATTATTGGTGTGTTCATCTAGCTGTTGAGTCGATTCTATTGTTGCTCTCTCACTTTTAACTTTAATATCTCTGTCTAAATCTGACTGACAAGGAGATGTAAAAACTGCTGGTTTCCATACTTCTATTTTAGGAGTAAATCCTTCCCTTGAATCACAAAAATTTTCCTTTGTATCAATTAATACAATTATTATTAAAGCCATTATTATACCCGCAGACATACTTACATTTTTTAATAGATAAGCATTTAGCAAAAGTAATCCTCCCAACATTATTTTGTTATTATGAACATTCTGTAAATACTCTGGTTTTTTGTACACTAATATAACCAATAATCCTAGTAAAATCATTTCAATATAATTTTCCATCTATATAATTTTACAATATAATTTATTCAGTTCTTAACATAAAATTATAATCTTATTTTTTTATAAGTATGGCATCAACTCTTTCATATTCAGATTTTTCATCAGGTAATAATAAAGTTGAAAATTTTACCCCTAAACGCAAAAATAAAACTATTAAAAAACGAAGTAGTAAAGTAAGAGAATTCCTAAACAGTATGGACGAAGGAGAAGAAGATGATGGTTCTAATTTAGCTAATTTCAACCAAAACTTTACTCCTCCTCCTCAGCCTGAAATTACTAACCAACCAGACGAAGTTACAGAAACCGTTCCTGATACAGATGTAGCTGTTGGACCTGAAGGATTCTCTAAATTATCCACAAATGAAGCTTCAAACTTAAATTATCAAAATTACTATAATACTTATGTTCCTTATTATTCTAAGGCTCAAAATGCAGCTAATCTCCACGGGTCTAAAGATGAGCTCATGAAAAAATTAAACTATATGATTCACCTTTTAGAAGAAAACAAAGATGAAAAAACACAAAATGTAACTGAAGAACTTGTACTATATATGTTTTTAGGCGTTTTTACAATTTTTGTTGTAGATTCTTTTGCTAGAGCAGGTAAATACACCCGCTAATTTAGTATAAAAACATTATTACTCTCAAACGGTCTGTAACCAAAATTATAAAAATAATATGATGCATCTGTTTTAGCTATAGGTTTATACCTTGTTAGTATATTTTTAATGATAACATTGTTATTAGAAATATTCTCTATAAATAATCTCGAAAACTCCTTCCTCTCATAAATTAAACTTATTGAACACATAAATCCTAATGCAAATACGCTCTCATCTGTTTCCTGAAAACTAGCAATACATTCCATTGCTTTCTTTCCATTATATGTGGTATAAGTATCGCGAAATACAAACAAATCATACGGTTCGTTATCTATTAAGGTAACAGTTATATAAATTTGCTTATCTTTTACTAACAATTCTAGATGATTTAAATTAGGAACTATGATGCAATTAAACTTTCTTGTAGAACTTTGCATTAATCTTTCATAAACATAAATGAAATAATGAAAATTTTGTTTATTTATTAGTATTGTTCTTATATTTGGTTGGTCAAATTTAACTAGCTTATCCCAGTAAAAAATATCAAATAAATAATTTTTATATGCTGTTAATGGAACTATTAGAGTTGCCGCTCCTTCTCGTTTAAATAAAAATACAGTGTTTTTGTTTTTATTTCTACTATTCACATAATGACTATAAATTATCTGAGGTGCTATTCCTTTTTTTCGGTGCTTTTGATGGACACATAAAAAATCAACATAATAAAGAGACAATTTCTTATCTTTTATAAAACAATCTAATGGTCTTGTGCTCATTGTTCCAATTAATTTAAATGTATTTTTATCATACATCATCGACAAGTATGACTTATTATTATGTGCCTTAAAATAGTTTAAAACACCATTTTTTGGAGGACTATATTTTTCATTTTTATGCGGAAGATAATGAGCATTAATAAAATGTGAAAATAATATCTTTTTTTTAGTAGGAGTACTAAAATATGTATCAAAATAGATATCTTTATTATAATATTTATCTTTTTCAGGCTTATCATGCTGAATAATTCCAGGAGGCATCAACCAATATTTTAAATTATGAAAATGAAATACTGGTTGCCTTGACCAAAAAGGAAACTTTAATTTATAAATAGCTATCAATAAACATATAATACTTATTACAGCTAGTAAATAATACATTTATATTTAGTGATAAATATACTTTATAAATTTAACGAAAATGTTGATATAATATATATGGCAGCTTTTAGTAATGTTAATGCAGATGGAGTTCCATTAAATGTTAGTCAGGCAGTTCGAGATGATACAGATGCTAGTAACTTTGCGTCACATTTAAGAGGAGAACTAACACCAGCACAGAAAAGAGATAGAGAATATCATACACCTGCAGAAAGTTTATCTACTATAAATGAACAAGTTCATGAATTATACGATACATTATTAAAAATTAAAAACAACCCAGAGAATTATACAGAAGAACAAATTAATAAAGCTTTGGATAATCAAGACCTACTAGATAGACTAAACGAAAATTATTTTTCTGGAAATTATCAGGCTAAACTAGGAGATAGAGAGGGAGCAGCATACAAATATTGGCGAATGTATAGAAGTAATAAAAAAAATTGGGATAAAAGAAGAGATGCTATGGTTGCCAAGGAGAAAAAAAAATTAGATGATAAGGGTATGAAAATAACTGATGAAATGACACCTAAACAAAGAAGAGAAATGCGAAACAAAAGGCAGGAGGCCTTAAGTAAAGTGAGGAACAAATATAATAGAGGTGATTTAGGCCAACAAATAAATTATTTAATAGGAAAGATTAATGAAATATTGTTGGAAGAGCCACCCCGATATAAAGAGGATGAAAGATTTTCCGCAGCAGCTTATGTGCCTTCTTCTGCCAATTTAAAAAGACAGGAAGAAGCTCGCAAATTATTTAAAGGTAAATCGTTACCAAGTATAGGGGCCTTGAGACGAAGGGCAGAACAAAGAAAAGAAGAACGGAGGAAACGAATGGAAGCAGCAGTAGTAACATCAACAGCAAAACCAAAAGCAGAAGCTTCGGCAAAACCTTCCGCAAAACCTTCGGCAAAACCTACGGCAAAACAGAACTGGAGCAGCGATGAATGGAGAGGTCCATATAAGAGTAGAAGAAATCAAGAAAAGAGATATTTGATTAGAGCAGAAGATGAGTTAGGAGTCTTTTTAGATGATGAGGGCAAATTAACAGAACGCAACATAAGAAAAGCTGAAGAACATAAAGCTAAAAAGGAAGCAGCTAAAAAAGCGGCAAAAAGAAAGGGAGGAAGAAGAACCCGTAAAAAAAGAGGTAAGGGCAAACAAAAGAAAAGGGAATCTCCAAAAAGTAAAAAGAAGCGTGATACTACAAAAGATAGACTTAAGAAAGCATTAGAGCGCCAACAAAAGGAGCGAGCAGCTAGAATAGCGGAGCTAAGACAATCAGCGTTAGTAGTTCCAGACGATGACCCCGCCGTGCATAGTGATAATTTCGCAGCTGGAATATTCGACCCAAACGCACCAACTGAGGATGAATTCTCATCAGGTATTGGTCTAACAGAGCACGAAGAAAATGAAGGAGCAGCAGCAGCAGAAGCAGTAGATAATGATGACGGTATTGGATGGGGTCAATTTTCATCTGAAGGATTTAATGGAGGAAGAAGAAAAACTAGGAAAAAGAAGGGAGGAATAGTCCCAGGATATGCGATGGCTGAATTGAACCATCTCCGCTCGAGATACATTGATCAACTGGAACAAAGAGAAAGGTTAGAGAGAGAATTACAAGAATGTCGGCAAGATTTACATAATGCAACTACTATGGACTCTGCTGGAGTAAGAGAAAGTAAATCTAATTTAGAAGGAGGAAGAAGAAAAACACGCAAAATGAAAGGCGGACACCACTTATATAAAAGACTTGGTGTTAGTAAATATGCTTCACAAAAACAAATCAAAAAAGCATACAACAAACTTAAGAAAAAGAAGAAATTAACACAAAAGGTAAAGTATGCTTATAAAATTCTCTCCAAAAAGAAAAGTAGAAAAAAGTATAACGCCAAATATAAAAAACATAAGAAGCATAAGAATACTAAAAAAAGAAAAAAAAGAAAAGGAGGATTACCTAGTGTTACTGTAAAAGCACAGATTTGGCCTGAAAATTATAGACCAGATGTAAATGTTGTTAATAGTAATCAGCCAAATGTTAGAACTTGGACTGCTAATCTTGCAAATTAATAAGTTAATTTATAATTCAATAATTTAACTTAATAAAAAAAACAACAAGATGATTTTTCTTTTTGACAAATCTCTCCATTTTCATTTTCATAAAAGACAATATAATGTTGTTTGAATCCGCAATTAGATAGTCAATGATAACTTGATGGAAGAGTTATATGTAATTTTCTAGTTCTTTTATTAGCTAGTCTTTCTACTTCACCGATATGAGGTGTATATTGTGAAGGAAATATATCTAAGAACGCATCAGTATATAATTTTTCTTTTCTTTCAGGAACACATAACATAAAAATTTCCTGTTTGCCTTCTGCTTGTCTTTCAACTAAGTTAAAAAAATTAGCTTTTAATTGTGCCTGAAAATCTTGTTTTTCTTTTGCCCATTTTTGATTATACATATTTTTTAAATCACCAAAACTAGGTATTTCTTTTTTTACATATTCACTATGTCCTTCCTCTTTACTAAGTAAAGGTCTTTGAAAATCTGCCATATTTTATTTATTATCATAAGAAAAAAATAAAATAAATCCGCACTTTATTCAGGACAACCATTTGCAACATAGTCTTCTTCGTCCCATCTTTTAATATTCTTCAAACATCTATTGTCAAAACCGCCTAATATTTTTTTCATAGGCGAGAATATATCAACATTTGAAAAAACAAGAAGATTTTTCATAAAATTTAAATTAGGTAATTTAATGTTTGGTAATTGAATGCCAAACATAGCTAAATTTTCTCTAATTGCAAAAATTCCTAAAACATCAAATGGAATACAGTCTACCTTTAATGTGTTACCTATTTTTTTTATTAATAATAAACTTTCTTTACCTAACTCTATAGAAGCATAACCTAACTTAGTAGCAAATTTAGGTAAACACATAGCTATTTCCTTACCTATAAAAAAAAGTGATTTTATGAATTCTTTATTTGCATTTAAGGCAATTTTAAATTTTTCAACTGTTCCTCCTCCTAATACTCGAGATTCAACCTTATTATCTGGATTATCATCTTGTATTTGTTCTATATCAGGATTCATATATATTAATGCAATATATATAAATTATCTACTTTTGTATAATAAATAAATATATTGATACTGGTATTGAGTAGTAACCATATCTATTTTGCCTTGTAAAATAAAACCAACATTTTTAGCTAGACCTAAAATATGTTTTTGTGTTTCCATATGTAATTTATGTTTGTTTTGACGAACGTGTCCAGATTTATCATCTTTAAAAGTTTCATCAAATTCTGCTAAATTTTTAGATTTATCTAGCGAGAAGTTTGCCTTATATTGAAAATCATTAAATTTTACTAATGAATTTGTAATTCTTTCTTTTGCATATTTTTGCGCACTAACTAAGTGCAATGGGTCAGCTGCATTTAATATAGGGTCAAATTTATCTCTATTAACTAAATGTAAAACTAAATATCCACCTGGCATCAACCAATTATAACAATTTTGAAAAAATTGTTTTTTGTCATTTATGTAATATATCGTAAAATACAAACAAGTAATAGTAGAAAAACTATCGCCTGGATATAACATAGATTCTAAAACATCACCTTGTTTAAAACTACACTTAGGATATTTTTCTTTAGCACTTTTTACCATTGCTGACGATTTGTCAACACCTTCTGCATTATATCCGTTCTTTTTTAATAATTTAACATGATGTCCATTTCCAGAACCAATATCTAAAACTCTACTTTGCTGACTAGGTTTTATTAATCTTTTAATTTCGCCAACCTCAAAATCATTTTTTACATTATCATAAACAAGTTGGTCATAAATGCTAGTATAAAAATCATCATAAATTTCGTTTCCTTGTTTTAAAACATATTTTTCTCTCTGTGTAAACCCCTCCTTATAAATAGCACTTTTATTAATAATCATTAAGATAACAAGAATAATTCCCATTATAATAGCAGTTTTTGTCCAAACACTTTGTTTCATAAAAATTCTATTTATTTGTTTGAAAAATTTGATTACCTTTTTCATCTCTTATATGTATTATAGTTATTTTTTTTATGTAAAATCTTTTATATATGAATGAAAATGATATATCGGATAAAAGAAATATTAAAGAATTTCGTGGAATAACTTTTTCAAAATTTAAAAAAGCATCTGCTAAAAAAGAATTACTAAATTATTTAGGTTCAGGTAAAATAGAGCAAGCGTGTTATTGGTCGGCAGAATTTATTTGTGCGGGACATTATGCTGATATATGGGAAATAATATTATTATTTTGTAGTAAGCATATACATTTAGGCAATCCAAAACTACCAATATATTTAGATTTAAGATTAAATCATTTTAAGGACATATTGAATGGTGGATATCAAGATAATATTTTAAAAATGAGAAATAATAGTAAGATAAGGAAGTTATTCGCAGAAATAATTTGTGTTTTATGTATTTCTAAAAAAAAACATACATTTGATAACATAAGGGTAGATAAAGAGGATTTTGTTATTACAAAATTACAACATCAATTAAAAGCGGATACAACAAAATATGCAACCGTTATTTTTAAAAAAGAAGACCCAACTGAATTATTTATTGGTATTAATGAATTTTATTGGAATATTTTAAAATCTCAAAGAAATGGCTCAATGGCTTGCTATTGGTTAGAATGGATATTGGGATTTGAAGATATTTGTAAAAAAGAAAATAAAAAATATTCAGGAGCTAGAAGAAGTAATATACCAGTTGAGAGTAATTTTCAAAAAGATATTATTTGGATGATTTGGGAATGTTTGTTACTAGAAGCAAATGAAAGAAGTAAGGGACTCCATAAGATTATGAACTCATTACTAAGCTTATTTTGTTTAAGATATAAGCCAGGTGTAAGGAAAAGGAGAAAATATCTTATTTATTTTGGTATTACATTACTAACTGAACCTTTAGACAGTTCTATACCTATTATTAAGGACGAAAATACAATAAATAACATTACATCTAAAATTAATGTAATTTACAAACAAATAAAAAAAAATGAAATACGACCAGATACAGACTATTTATTTAACAATAGTATGACTAACAATAATTTAGAAAAAACAATTAATAAACTAGAAAAAATGAATGCGTTAGTAGGGATGGTGCCTCGAAAATAGTTTTTTTCTAATTATATTGTATAAATATGAGTATGTCAGCTAGTCAATCAAAACGTGCACAGAGAGCTCGAAGTGGCAGAGCAACAGGTATAGCCTTGGGCCTCACACAACAGCCAAATGGAAGAGGTGGATTTGTTGCTGTTACAAACGGGTCTGTTATCAACAATGGAGGTAATGCTAAGTTTGGTCTTTATCCTACTGTTGGTGTTGGACTTGATTTCCTTCTCGCTCTCGAATCATGTTGCTCTAACCCAAATGCAACCTACCCACAAAGAGGTGTAAATATTCCTCTTAATCCTAACCAATTTTTAATGTAATTTATCTAGTTAAATATTTTACTTATCAAAATATTTAGCAAAATCTAATAAATGCGCGTAAATTTTTTTCTCTTTATTCTTTATAATGGCTCGTAGAACAGCTCGCAGATCTCTTAAAGGTGGCAAACGCCGCAAGCACAAAATGACTCACAAGAAACGCAGAAAGTCCCGTAAGTCTCACAAAAAGCGCAGCAAGACCCGTCGCCGCCGCAGACGATAATTTTAATTTGTCTAATTATTTATATATGATTAAACAAATAAAAGAATTTATATTATTTTCGATAATATTTACAGCAATTGATGCTGTATATTTATATTCCTCTTCAAAATATTTTAATTCTCAAATTAAAACTATACAAGGAACAGATTTAAAACTAAAAACAATTTCTACATTACTTTGTTATCTCACGCTTACAGTAGGAATATTTTATTTTGGTATTATTAAAAATCTTAATATTAATGAACTATTCTTTTTAGGAATATTTGTTTATGGAGTTTATGAATTTACAAATCACGCAATATTTAAAAAATGGAAATGGAAAACTGTTTTTATGGATACTATTTGGGGTGGTATATTATTCGCATCTAGCGTTTATATTTTTAGAAAAATTACAAACTAATTTAGTCTTTCATATAAATTATGTATGGCACTAAATACCCTCCTAATATTAAGATAAACATATTTGTGTTAAATGACTGTTCCTTTAAAAATGATGATAGCACTACACCTATTAAAACTAAAATACTATCTCCCCATAAAGCATCAGCTTTGGCATATTTTGCCCAATCCTTAAATAAATCTAACATATGATTACTTCCCTTTGGAATTATTGTAAAAAATAAATAAAACAAAAAGTCAAATAAAATTTGAACTAATACTGATAATACTCCAAACTGGAATAAATCTACTTTTAATTTTAAGGCAAAAACCAAATATCTAGCAATAAGAAGATAAATTACACCAATTAATACATCTGCTAGCATTGCACTAAGTCTATATTTTTTATACCAGTTTGTTAATACTTTCCAAGATTTTCCAACACCTAAAATTCCTGTAAATGTAATTAATATAATCAATAAATCCGCATATAAATTTGATGTAAAAATAGGTAAGTATTCACTACCATCGTTATAATTTACTAGTGGTTTTAAATTTGTAGTTTTAGATATTATATAAGTTACCAAAAAAGATAAGGCTAATAATATTAATCCTTGCATATATATTTACTAAAGAATTTATATTGTTGCAAGTCTATCCCTTTTTGGTTTTACCTGTCTAGTTAGTTCTATTCCATCATCATCTATAAAAACTCTTTTTTGACCCATTATCTTAAAATTAACCAGTTCTGTTATTTTTTGTGATTGATTTTCACGTAATTGTTTATTTTCCCTCTTTATATTTTTACGCAATATTTTTAACATTATTCTGCTAATTGTATTATTTACCATCTGAAACATTTTAATAATACCACCTGTTACACCTACTACTTCCATTACATTTAAATTATCTAATGTTTTGTATAACCACCAATCACTCAATCCTGCTACCAAAAGAGTATTTGTTATAATTAAAATCCATTCTAAGATACACTGAAATTTATTTTTTAATTTAGTAGAAACCTCATAATTTGGTAGCTTCTTTTCATCAATAAATAAATCTTCGTAATACAACGGTCTTGATGCTGTATAATATACAATTTTAGGAAAGTTCCAAAAAAGAATAAATGCAGAAAATCCAACTACTAGAGGAAAATAATAAAAATTAAATACTTCTGGATGCCATGCTGCTGCGGGTGTAAATATTAAAGGTAAAAAATATCTTTTACACTTTATATCTTTACAAGAACTCCTTTTACACTCTATATCCAAACACATCATACACATTTAAATAATTAATATTTTTAGTTTTATATTGATTGTCTTAAATCATACCCCTATTAGGAGGAGGAGGTGGTATGCTTTTAATTTGTTCTTCGAAATCTGCTTCATCTCCAAATCTTCCATAATAACACATTTCAAATCCGAGAAATCTATATTTTTTCATATTCCACCAATCCAATATTAATGGACAAATAAGATGAGATTTTTCTGGAACATCAATACCTGTTCGTCTTAAAAGTTCTTCTCCATCTTTTGCAGATATATAAAATTCTATATTACTTATCTTATAGGCTTTTTGAATTTTTTCTATTAAATTACTAATCCCTGCTACTCTTCTTTCTTTTGAGAATCGTCCATTAAATGCTAACCTTACACTTCGTGATAATGCCATCAATCCTCCGTTTCTATTTGAAATTTTAATCTTTTCTTCAGCCCATTCATTTACACGATTGCGAAACTCCTCATCTCTCCAGGGATATTGATTCCCCAAACCCCTATAACATCCTGAGCATTTATACTTGTATTTTTTATTACCATAGAATTCATTACAATTATAGCACTTGGCTATCAGTTCTTTTACCGTTCCACTACGAAGCAGCATTGTATATATGTGTCTATTATATCTATATATATAATTCAATTTTATAATCTACCACCTATCCCAGATAAACCATCTATATGATTATAGTCTGGTCCAGGAGCCCACGATGTATTTTCTTCTTCTTCCTCTTCTTCTTGATATAAGTAAAACATATGTCCTTCCCCTTCAATTATAACTGATTGATATTCATTATATCTAACAAATACAGGATACTCTTTATGTTGAATGTTTCTATGGCGCCAATGCTCTATATCATCACAATATTGCGCTGAATCAACTCTAAAATTATTAACAGTAAAATCATTGCTTTCCCTGAAAAGTTTGTTAAGACTTTTTATCCATATATTCTCTCTTTCTCTAGCATTGGATGCTGCTGATAATTCTTCTACTGTATCAGCTTCTTGTAGCAAATTAGCTGCAGCTTCTATATCCAGAACAGTATAGTATGTATAATCGTATTTAGTTTCGATTCCCATATTGTGTAATGTATTAATATTGTTTATATTGACAATATTAATTTCAATTTTCTATTTAGTTCTAAAATAAACCAAACACTGGTAACCCTTGGTAAAATTGTATCGTTCTGATATACTAGGTGTAATTTTAAAAGTTTGATTTCTGTTTATCAACTTCTTCCAATCTTTTCTATAAATATTAGTTTGATTTTCACCATCAAACATATAATCTTTTTTGTTTAGTGTTAGTAATGCACATATATGATGCCTATCAATATCACGAATACCTACTGATTCTAATGAATACTCCATATTACCTATTTTATATTTCTTTTTCTTTTTAAAATCACTTACCTGAGCATATCTATTTTTTCCAGGAAGCTTTCCATTAGCTGTGGTTTTTAGTCCTTTATCATCATCTGTTTTATCAATAATTTCAATTATAATAATATGTGGGCTATTTTTAACAACATGATTATATACCTGATTGCCAGGAGTTTCTAATCCTTTAAAACTTTCATATCCACGAATACTGAAATTTCTTAACCCAAACCCACTGGCGTTATAGTTATTATCAAAATAATTAGTAATTGCTAAGAACATACTTATAGGATTTCCAGCATCTCCTGGTTTAGATATTTTATTCCATCCTAACATTTTCGTTCCACTATATCTCTTTCCAATTTTACGATAAATCTCAGATATAACATCATTTGTATTCATATCAGACCAAAATGCCACAGGGTCGTTTGTTCCTATGAGTGCAGCTGTAATCATTTTATTTAATAACCAGAAAGGATAACGAAGACCATCTGGTATTTTTGATTTTGAACCGTGTGGTGTTATAAACAGGCCTGTAATCATAGCTTCTCTGAATGCTTTAAAAAATTTTCGTCCTTTATCAGTAATATAAAATATCATAAAAAATGTATTAAACCAGCAATTTGACCTATTTTGATAAGGCGCGCGTATGTTTTCAGCAATTAATGGTTTTTTACTTTTTAAATTATCCAATAAATATTGTTGAGCTTTTTTTGTTTTCCAACCAAAGCATTTTTCTTTTTCAGGAACAAATATTTGATTTTCGTTACAAGCAATACTAAATAATTCATCGTGCGGACTAATACTTAATCTATCAAGTTCCTTATTAATAGAAGGACTATAAGAGCGCAATCTGCTAATAGTTGGATTGTCTTTTAATTCTTTTATCATTTTTTTTGTAATTTTAATTGTTTTTTTCTTAGTTGGTTTTTTTATTGTTTTTTTAGTTGTTTTTTTTATTTCAGGATTTTTACATCTACCTGTTTCAGGGTTGCATATTTTAGCTTTTTTTAAACATTCTCTTTTTTTCTCTTGTGAACATTTCACTTTTTTAGTTTTTTTATTAGCAGGTTTTTTTTTCACAGTAATTTTCTTTACTTTTTTTTTATTTATTTTTTTAATAGTTACTTTTTTTACAGTTTTATTTTTTATAGTTCTTTTTAGTGCTTTTTTTTTAGTTTTCATTTTTCCAAATTTCTTTTCAGTAACTTTTTTAAACAGATTTATAGTGCTTTTTTTCCATAATTCTTTTTTATAAGGCACTAATTTACCATTGGGTAATAACTCTATTCTGGTTTTAGTGCCATTTATATTAGTAAAAATTTTGTCATCTATATTAAGTTGCTTAGTTTTACGAGGCATTTTGTATATATTAACTAAATAATTTAATATTTATAAAATGTATAAGAATGAGTGATATGCCATCTATAATGAGAACCGTTACTCCTAGTCAATCAGCAACTCCAGCATCAATAAGTGAAAAAGCTAAAAGTGTTGCTAGTTCTGTCACAAAATCAGTAACTCCTGTAAAAAGCGATGGAGGTATTGATATTATCAAAATGTTGCTTATAGTTGCTATAGTAGGATTTTTAGCATATAATCTATATCTTTATTTTACCGAAGGAACAGATGTTTTAGGTAAATATTTTGGTATTGGAATTGTAGGTGTTGCAAAGGGTAGTGAGGTTGCTGTTGATACTGTTGCAGAGGGAACAAAAGATACTGTATCGGTTGCACAAAATGTTACAAATAAGGGTTTAGATGTTGTTGCTGAGGCAGGTAAAGATATTAAACACAGGGCAGAATCTCCCATAGAAAGAAAATTAGATGAAGAAGAAAAAAAAGAAGAAGAAGCTGAAAATGTAAACGGCAATAGCTCTTTTGCCAGTAATTTAAAAAAAACAGTAAAAGGAGGTTATTGCTATATAGGAACAGATAGAACATTCCGTTCTTGTGTAAAAGTAGATGAAGGAGATATTTGTATGTCTGATAAGATTTTCCCAACAAAAGAATTATGTATAAATCCAAATTTACGACAATAATTTATAAATATTAAATTGTTATTTATAAATTTATGTTAATACTGGTTTAGAGAAAAACCATCTAAGAGCAAAGTATGGTGGGAAAATCTTTAGACTATCATCTGCTGTGAGGTTAGGACCAGCCTTAACTAGATTTTCAATTTCAATACCAGTAAGAGCGTGACTGAAATATCTTAATGAAGATAACATACCATCAAATCCACCTCTCTGTGTAACCCAAACATCTCCGTAATTTTGTCTAGGAACTGAATTAAAAACATGACGATTTACAATTGTTCCATTAACATATGTATCCATATCTCTACCCTTGCATCTTAAAACTACATTTATCCATTTATTAATAGGAACATCCTTAATTTCAACTTGTTCAATAACATCATTATAAGTGTTCATTACAACTATAATTTTATTTTCTTTTTGAGATAAATACATACCAGGTCCATTATTTGGAAAATTCATACCATTTATATTACTATCTTCCCAACTTGTTCTACCACCTGCATTTTGATAATCACCCTTATTAAAAATATGTCTTAATCTTGTGTCATTAGGGAAAGCACTTGATGCAGGGTCTCCTATTTTTTCAATAAAAAGCCAGACAGACCAAGTAAATTCTAAACCTTCTCTTTCATTAACAGAACGCAAAATTGGAATAGCTTCATTTCGTTTAGGGTCCTGATAAACTCTTAGAGCCTTTGTTCCTTTTCTTAAACCATTAACTAATATTGGGTTTCTAGATGGAGATAATAACCAAGTTATTAATCTAGAACCTAACCTTAATGCAATAACAAATAGTATTACAATTAATACTAAAAAGCAAACTTTTGCTACCAATGAATTGGAATATAAAAAATCGGTAGTACCGCTTACCATTTTATTATTCCTAAATTTAGACATCATTCCTGATGTAGCGTTTTGGGCATTTGCAAAACCTTTGCCCAAATCAGCCATCGGATTATTATAACCTGAGGAAAAACCGGAGTATGACATTTATATATTAATGATAAGATTTTTAGATTTCGAAACTGTTAATTTCTTCATTATCTTTTAAGAAAGATAATTTTAACTTGTATTGATTGAGTAAATCACTCAACCAGTTTCCACCTGGACCCTCACGGTAAATTTCATATGCTTCTCTAGGACTAATAGTTCTAGCAATGTATCTAAATTTAGATGTTTCTCCTGAAAATCCACCATCTGGGCATAAAATAACTGGGGCAGCTTTATTCATTGAAGGAACTCCTGATAAAACATGAGTATTCACTAATTTACCATCAATGTAGGTATCAACTGCACGATTATTTGTTGATATAATAACACTACACCATTTTTGAATAGGAATATTATTAATTTGCCAAGGTTGAGTTGGTGTGGCACCACCCTTTCCATCAGCATTAAATACTGTCATAGAAACCGACAAGTCATTTGTGGCGCTTCCTAAAGCAACCATTGGGGAAGCATTTCCGTTAGCATCTACTCTTCGGAATATTACCTTTTCTTCTCCATATCTATATTGCCAGTTGTCAACATATATCCAAATACAAAATGTAAAATCTACAGATGCCTTGTTACCAGGAAGTTTTGTTGCCTTTATCTGAACTGCATTCTTTGCATTTCCACCACTGTATAATGTACTACTTGTTCCATCCTTAAAAACATAAACATACACTAAATATAATATAATTACAACTATTACACCAAGTAATATCTTCTTAAAGTCCATAATATAATATACTGTTAGAAATTATCTAAACAATAGGCGGATTTTTATTGCTTAATATTTTATAATTTAATTCTATTCTTTCTTTCGAAATAGACTGTGGAAAATAAACTACATTACATACACCTCCTGATACTCCTTTTATATCACCTATTGTTATTTGGTCTTGACTCATATATGGGACTATATTATTGAAAGATGCTAATAATTTTGAATCCATAAAGATATCTAAAACACCGCTATCATAATTAACAACAATATTTACCCATTTTTGCAGGGGCACATCTTCAATAATATAAATCTTTGGTTTTTGGTTTTTACCATTATTCATTACTATTTTTAGTTTATTTTCGATAGAATTAAAAAGTATATTTGGTTTATTCCCGTAATTTAGAATTGACTTAAAATTATCTTGTTGGACAACGGTTTTTAATGAATTTGCTCTAAAGAAAAACCATCCACTCAATGCATAGTTGTAATTATATTCAATATCAAATTTATCTCGTCTTTGTTCTTCAAAATTTGTTATATATTTTTTATTTTTTAAATAAACTGGTTCTCTCAATAAAACACTGCTTTTTTGTAGGTCTCTTACTCTTTTCATTTCCTCTTCTAAAGTTTTTATACTTTCATCTGATTCTTCTAATTTTACTTCTAGACCCACCATTTCAACTGTGTATTTTTGAATGTATTTTATTGCTGCAAAAATATCCTGACAACCCTTATCATTATTATCTGCTTTACACATTACTGGGTCAGTAAATCCATAATTTAATAAATAATTTGTTAAATCACTTTCATTTTTTTTACTATTATAGCCTCTAGAAATTATATTCTTCCACCCTTCATTATCTAATTTCCTACTAATTGTAACTAAATTACCATTTGAATCATTTATTGGTATTGAAAAACTTTTAATTCTTTTTATTCTTTCTTTTATGATAATTTTATTTTTCTTTAATGAATTTATTTTACTTCTTAATATAGCTGTTTTATTGTCTTTTGGTGGCATTAATGTATAAAAATATCTTTGTAATATTGGTATCAATAAATATGAACCTACTGCAAAAATTTCAACTGCCAATAGTATATATGCCATTCTAGGTGTATGTCTTAAATGATTGAATAAATACTTTACAGTATCACCAAATAAACAAGGAATAATAAATACTATGTAAAATAGATTATTTAAAAACGCACTTTTTCTAAGTCCTTCTTGAACACTTGGATTACTTGAAAATGCTTTATAAATCATAAATAAGGCTGCTATACCAGTTATCATCATTATAATAAAACTTCCTGTTAGATTAAACATACCATAATTTACTAATAAATAAAATAGTGTAAATAATATACCTAACGCTAAGCCTACTGCTATAGAATAATATAGATAACTACCTGTTGCACTCGCAGTCCACCTTCTCCTTCTTTCAGGCAATGTATCTGCATCTCCTCCTGTTGGCCAAGGATTACCATCGAATCCTTCAGACATAATTTTTTTATTAAAACTAACAAATAATGCCAGCACTGCTAAGATTAACAAAACTAGAAGTGTTCCATTTAAAAAATAACTATAACCCATTATATTTTCAGGATATCCATATGTATAAGTAATTGCAATGGTAACACATATAGTAATTAATGCAAGTATAGTTAAACTTCTGGCTCTATTTACGGATGCCCAAGCACCACCCTCAATATAACCTAGACTCGCCCGCCATGAAGGATATCCAAACCAGCTTCTATCTATTGGTATTAACCACCATAAAAATTGACCTAACCATTTTAGAGGAGTCAAAATAGTTTTTAATACTCTTAAAAATGTTGCACCTGCCGATACATAAGAGGGAGGTAAAGAATAATCTGCTCCATCCCGATACTTATAATACCATACTCCGTATCCTATACCGTATAATACAGTTAGACCTATTAAAATTAATGGAGTATAAACTATTAAACTTGCCACAGTATTTAATACCGCCATTTATATTTTAGCTATATTAAATATTTATAAATTATTTGCCGCAGTTTTCTCAGCGTGACAATTATTACATAAAGCGGCTAAATTTTCTACACTATTATCACCGCCGAACTGTAAATCTATTTTGTGGTCAACTTGAAATGTATGGCTTAATTGCTCTCCACAGCCTAAACATTTCCATCCCTGTTTTGATGCTACATATTTTTTCTTCGTTTCACTTACACACCTTTTTGAAGCACCTCCTCCTGAATTTATCATTCTACGGGTTTGAGATGTTTGTCCCAACTGATTTAATTTATCTCTCGCATTTGTAAAGTCAAAAAGAGGAGTTAGCATATCACTAGTATTAGAATCCACCGGCATATACCTAATTAAATCTGTAGCGTGTTTTACTAAATTTTTACTTTCATTTGGATTTTTATTTATAAATAAATAAATACTTAATCCAACAAATCCAAAAGTTGCCATCTTATAATATTTTTTACCTTTCATTAGATATTCTGTAAATTTTCCATCATAATAAGTATTTGCTATTAGAAATGCTGTAATTAAAAATATTGCAAAATTTATTTTCATATATATTCATAATATATATAAAATTAATTATTTCTTCTTGTAAATCATACCAAGTCTCTTGTGAGCCTTTCCTACATATGTTTTGCCGTTGTATTTAAAACTCTTTGCCTTGCTCTTTTTTGCAGCAAGCATTGCCTTAAAAAAAGCATTTAACTTGCGTTTTCCTCCCTTTCTTGTTTTTCTCTTGCGTTTTCCTCCTTCCATTGGTCCACCAGTGATTGGATGAGCGCCTCCCTTCTTGCTCTTGCGGCCCTTGCGTCGGCGTTTTCTTCTTCCTCCTTCCTGAGCATCGGTAGCTGGTTCCTCTCCAGCAGGAACTTCAGGAGCTGGTTCTTCATTACCAAAATTAACTTCTGCTGCATTAGCTAGGTCACGGTGACCTCCCTTGTGACGACGAGAGCGTCTGCTGCGGCGTCTGGATTTTCTACTTTTTCTAGCTGTTTTTCTAGCCATTATACATTATCTTAACATTATTTTTTATAAAAATACATTATTCCAAAAATAATTAATAACGCACAACCAAATTGTACATATTTTTTTTTTGTTTGTATAATTTCTTTATTTCTCAATTCCTTGGGTTTATATTCATCGTAATATTTTTCTAAACTTTCATAAAAATCCTCAATTGGTTGGCCCAATTGTTCTTGGATTTTATTAAATACAAAATGAACCCATTTCATAAAAGACATTCTAGAACTTAAATATGGTGTTACTGGATATTTGTCTAAAAGTTTCATAAAATTATCTCCTATTGGCTCTAAAGGAAAGAAAAGTGGTAGATTTTGAACTAAGTCATAATATTTCCTTTTCGTAACATCATTTGGTCTAGCTGGATATGTAATAGCAATTGTTTGCATTGTAAATTTAAAATAAGGCATCCATACATTATGATTTAAACCCATTAAATGTAAATGATATAAAAAGATACCGAATTTTACATATAGATGCAATCTAAATCACATAATCAGTTTTGTAATAATTGTGGAAAATTAGGACATTCTTATAATCAGTGCACTAAACCTATTACCAGTTTAGGTATGGTAACATTTAATAAAATATTTAATAATATACAATACCTTTTAATATGCAGAAAAGATAGTTTAGGGTATGTTGAATTTATGAGAGGAAAGTATCCTTTATACAATCAGGACTATATTCAAAATATAATAAACGAAATGACTGTTCAAGAAAAAGCAAATTTATTGACCAAGGATTTTAAAGTCTTATGGAAAGAATTATGGGGAGATTATTATGGCATTCAATATAAGACCGAAGAAAAGACTGCCAATGATAAATTTAATCAAATTCGAGAAGGCATTCATTTATTCAATGACACTTTTTTTAATCTAGAACAACTTATACAAAATAGCACTACTAACTGGACTGAACCGGAATGGGGATTCCCCAAAGGCAGAAGAAATTACAATGAAAATGACCTACAAAGTGCTTTAAGAGAATTTAGTGAAGAAACGGGTATTGCAAAAAATAAAATTTGTGTTATTAAAAATTTAATTCCGTTTGAAGAAATATTTACTGGCTCAAACTTTAAATCATATAAACATAAATATTTTCTTGCATATTCAAATCATAAAGATTTAAGTAATTATCAAAAAAGTGAAGTAAGTAAATGCAGATGGATGACTTTAAATGAAGCTATTAAACTTATAAGACCATATAATTTAGAACGAATAGAATTATTAAAAGATATAGATAAAGTTTTAAATAAATATAGTTTAATCTCATAATATATTAATATGCCACCTAAAACTGCGAAACTTAAGAAAAAAACAAGTAAAAATAAAACAAAAAAGAAAGATAGAAAACAATTTAAGGTTGATGGTAAAACATTTAAATTAAAAGATAATTCTAGTAAAGTTAGAATAGAATTAAGTGATGCAGGAAATGTAATTAAATTTAAACCTGATTTATGGCCTGATGAAGCTAATAGACTGTGGAATGAATTACAATCAAAGGGATTAATAAAATATGGTGTAATGAAAACAAAAACTATAGATAAAACAAAAACAAAAACAAAAAAGAAGATTAAAAAGACTACTGAATCTAAACAACAACCTAAACCTGAACCTGAACCTGAACCTGAACCTGAAACTAAAAAACAACTAGAACCTGAAACTAAAAAGGAACAAGAACCAAAAGATATACCTGTAACACCAGAGCTAGAAGAATCTTGTATAGAATTAATTAAAACTCTTAAAGATAGTGTGCAAACATTAACTTTAGAAAGTAAAAAATATCAAAAATTATTGAAATGTGTTGAAGAAAAGAATCGTCAACATTTATTAGAAAACAAACTAGATACAAGCACTTTATATCCTAGTTTAGATGACCCTAATTTTACAAAAAAAATAACAGATAAAAAAGAATTTAATGATGTAAAAATAGAAAAGAAAACTAGAGAAGAAATAGATAATATTGAGGAAGAAGCTAATAAAATATGCAGTCCTAATATTGATTTTGAACTAGAACCACATCAAATGTTTGTTAGAAATTTCTTATCTTTTCAAACTCCTTATAATAGTTTATTACTTTTCCACGGATTAGGAACTGGAAAAACATGCTCATCTATTCAAGTTTGTGAAGATATGAGAACTTATTATAATCAAATAGGTATTAAAAAGAAAATTATTATTGTCGCAAGTCCTGTTGTTCAAGAAAACTATAAATTGCAATTATTTGACCCTAGAAAATTAAAATTAATAAATGGTCTTTGGAACATTAAATCTTGCACTGGAAATAAGTTTATTAAAGAAGTAAATCCTATGAATATGAAAGGATTAACTAAAGGAAAAATAATTAGACAAATTGAAAAAATAAGAAGACAATCTTATGAATTTATGGGTTATACTGAATTTGCTAATAAAATTTATAACTTAGTAAAAAAAACAAAAGGAAATGATAAAGATAGAGAAAAAATAAAAAAAAGAAAAATTGCAGCAATCAAAAAGGAATTCTCAGACAGATTATTAGTAATAGATGAAGTCCATAATATAAGAACAACTGCAACTAAAGGTAAGATTAAAAGAACTAGTAGAAATCTTATGGAACTAGTTATGTATGCGCAAAATATGAAGATTCTACTTTTAACTGCTACTCCTATGTTTAATGATTATAAGGAAATTATATGGTTAACTAACTTACTTAATTTAAATGATAATAGATTTCCTATTCAAATAAGCGATGTTTTTGATAAAAAAGGTGAGTTTTTAAAAAGTGAAAGTGGTGAAAATATTGGTAGAGAATTACTTATTCAAAAACTTACTGGATATGTTAGTTATGTAGCTGGAGAAAATCCATTTAGATTTCCCTATAGAGTTTGGCCTTGGGAATATAATAATCCTAAGTCGATACAAAAACTTATGAATGATGGAGATTGGAGTTATCCAACTACTCAAATAAATACTATGGAAGTTTCTCAACCTATACAACATTTAGATTTAATAATATCTAGTTTACATAATGAACAAAATAAAGCATATGAATTTATTATACAAAAAAGCAAAGAAAAACATCCTGAACTTAATGAACCTAGAGAAGGTATTCAATATACAGTTATTGATGCTCCAGAACAAGCATTAAATATTGTTTATCCTCACGAAAACATAGATAGTGGTGATTTAGATTATAAAGGTTTGTTTGGTAAAACCGGATTAGGACGAGTTATGTTATATGACAAAGAAAATAAAAAAAAATTCAAATATACACAAAAAACATTAGAAAAATTTGGTAGAATTTTTAACAGTGATGACGGTCAAGATTCACCATTAAGAAAATACAGTTCAAAAATTTATTCTATTATTGATACTATAAAAAAAAGCGAGGGTATTATTCTAGTTTATTCTAGTTATATTGACGGAGGATGTGTCCCTATTGCTTTAGCACTAGAAGAAATTGGAATAACAAGATATGGAGATAAAAATAAATCATTATTTGAAACTCCACCAAAACCTTCTATAGGTAAATATGTTATGATAACTGGAGATAAACAATTATCTCCTTCAAATAAAAAAGAACTAAAAGCATGCACAGACGCAGAAAATATTAATGGAGAAAAGGTAAAGGTTATTGTTATTTCTAGAGCTGGCTCTGAAGGACTTGATTTTAAAAATATTAGACAAGTTCATATATTAGAACCTTGGTTCAACTTAAATAGAGCAGACCAAATTATTGGTAGAGCTGTAAGAAATAAAAGTCATTGTGATTTACCATTCAATAAAAGAAATGTCCAAATATTCTTATATGCTAGTCAATTATTAAATCCTACAATTGAACCTATCGATTTATATGTTTATCGATTAGCTGAAAAGAAAGGAATACAAATTGGTAAAATTACTAGATTATTAAAAGAAATTGCAGTTGATTGCTTAATTAATTCTAATCAACAAGATTTAATTGAAAGTAAAATGAACAAACAAGTTCAAATTGAACTAGCTAATAAACAAACTGTTGATTTTAGTTTAGGCTATAAAAATAATAGTATTATATGTGATTTTATGGACTGTGATTTTAATTGTGTTCCTAACTCATCCAGTGAGACAAAACAAATCAATACAGATTCATATTCTCAAAGTTACATAATTATGAATCTAGAAAAGATTTTAAAAAGAATTAAAACTCTTTTTAAGGAACATTATATTTACAAGAAAACAGAACTTATAAATAGAATTAATGCAACAAAAAATTATAGTTTAGAACAAATTAATATGGCACTAGATACTTTAATTAATGATAAAAATGAATTTTTATCAGATATGTTAAATAGAACAGGTAGATTAGTAAATATAGGTGAATTATATTTATTTCAACCTATAGAACTAGACGACAAACATATAACTAGTTATGAAAGAAGAAATCCTATAGATTTTAAAATACAATCACTTACATTTAAGCTACCATATGAATTAGAAATTATACAAGAAAAATCATCACTAGAAAATGAAAATATAGATGTTTTACTTAAGTTACAAGAAGATTTTAAAAAAGCAACCACATTAAATCTTAAATCAAAGAATAAGACATGGATATCAGCTTGTTCATGGGCAATTAATAATTTAGTACAATTTGATAACTTTGATAAATCTCTTTTGGAGAGATTTTGTTTAGAACATCTCTTTGATATTTTAAATATTAATGAAAAATTAGCTGTTATGAATTCTATTGTTAAAGAAAATTCCAATGTTCAAGAGTCTCTAAGACAGGCATTATTAAAATTAACAAATGATTCTTATGTAATTGAAGTTGATGGTATAAAGGGATTTGTATCTGCCGATTATAAGCAAAGATTTGGCACAAAGAGATCTAAATTTTTCTTTTATATCTTTATCTTTGATGAATCTAAAAAGGAATGGACTAGAAATAAACAAAAAAATCCTGTCATATTAGGAGAAATATTAAAAATTATGGGAAAAATTAAAGCTACTGATTGCAATAGACAATTAATTGGATTTTTGACACATAATAGGTCTAGAACATCAATAATATTCAAGTTAAAACCTGTAATTCAAGGAAGAAAAGCCAAATCTGGACAGGCTTGTCCTACTTCTGGGGAAAACCGTAAAGATATAATCGATAGAGTTAATTATTTAGTAAGAGTTATGGGAAGAAATATTGATAAATATAAAATGAAATCAAAAACGAAACGACAAGATGATAGTATTTACAATAGAAAAACTACATTGAATGTTAATACACCTGAAAATAGTGAGGAAAAAAATCAGGAAACTGATGTTCCTATGACTGATGTGCAGTTATGTATTGAAACAGAATTTATATTAAGATATTTAGATGAAAATAAGGTAAATGGCAAAAGATGGTTTTTCAATACACTAGAAGATGTTATGAATTCAATTAAAGATATAGAGAAAAAATAAAATTGAAAATATATTAAACATATAATATATTATAATATAAATGAGTAGTTCTATTTCAAAGAAAACGGGAAAAACTAAAATTAAAAAAAATAGAATTAAAAAAGGATTATGGATGAAAAATATGTTGACTAGAAGAATATTATTACCATTTTCTAGTATTGGAAGCAATATAAGAGAAAATATACAAAAAAAATTAGAACAAAAATTATATAATATGTGTAGTAAAGAAGGATATATTAAAAATGGTTCAATTAAAATTTTATCTTACTCGTCTGGTTTAGTTGAAGCAGACCATGTTGTATTTGAAGTTATGTTTGAATGTGATATTTGTCATCCGGTAGAAGGTCAAATTATCAAATGTCAGGTAAAAAATATAACTCGTGCTGGAATCAGAGCATTATACACAAAAGAAAAAGTTAGCCCTATCACTGTATTTGTAGCAAGAGACCATCATTATAATAATGAAGCATTCTTAAAAGTTAAGGAGAATGAAGAAATAACTATAAGAGTAATAGGTATTAGATATGAATTACATGATGAGACGATATCAGTATTAGGAGAGCTTAAGGCTGCTAAAATTAATAAAGCAAAAACAAAGGTTACTGTTATTGAATAATAAAATTTAAATAAATTTATACTTAAATATAATTTTTTTTCAATTCATATATGAACATAGATAAATTAAAAAATTTAAAAAATGAAATTGACAAGTTAGACAAAATACATCATTTAAAAATTTTTAAAATATTAAAAGATAATGATGTAAAATATTCTGAGAATAGAAATGGTATTTTTATAAATATGAATTCATTTAATGCAAAAACAATCAAAGAAGTTGAAAATACTCTTAACTACATAAATGAACAGGAAAAGCAATTAAAAGATATAGAATCAATTAAGGCTCATTTACAAAATGACTTTTTTATTAAAGATAAAGAAGTTAAAGATACCAACACTAACTCTATTATCGCAAATGAATACTCATAATATGCTTGAATTTCTAGAAAAACACTCATTCAATAATCATAATATTCATAATTTGATGACAGATGAATATTTTGAAAATAAATCTCCTATTAAAAAAAAACAAGTTATAATTAAACATAATAAAAATAATGATTTTTTTATCCCTGAAGAAAAAGATGGGTTATTTTGGTGTTGGTTTATTTTTAAATATGGATTTAGTGAATATGAAATATTAAAACAAAATCATTTTAGTGTTGAAAAAGAATATAAAATTAATTTTGTTAAAAAGGTGCGTGAGAATAAAAAATTTTTAAAAAATATGAAAATTAAATCTGCTGAAATGGAAGGTCATCTTGCAAATGATGCATACCTTAAAATATTATTTTTAGAACCTATGCTTTTAATTGAAAAGTATAATTTTACTTATATGGATGATAAAATATACTATGAAAACATAGTTAATCCTGATAAAAAAAATTGTATCATTAAATATTTTAATAAAGAAGAAAAATATGGATTGTTTTTAGATGATAAAGATAAAAATTCAAAATTATTCGATTATAGAGAAAAATTATTTATTGTTGATAATTTTACAAAACCTATCAAAGGAATTTCAAATTATAAATCTCAACAATTAAAGGATATTTGTAAAAAATTAAAAATAGATATTATGAAAACACCTACAAAATCAAAGACTAAAAAAGAACTTTACCAATTAGTTATAGAAAAATTATTATAAAATTGATGAAAACATATAAAAATATATTAGGTTATTATATAATTATGAGCAATGAAGAAAAAACACCAAATGAATTATTGATGGATTATATTAATATATATTTAGCACCTAGAAATCGGGAATCAAAAGGAGATGAGCTCGAAGTCAAATTTGGGACAAAACAATATAATCAAATTACAAAAATCGACTTTGATAATATAATTCAAAAACTAAAATCATTAGGCTTTACAAAAGTGTCCGAAGAATATTACTTGAATATTATTGCTGAATACGCTGACGAACGCACTGGTAGAATGAAGGATTCAAATATAAGAGCTACTATTAGCGGTATTAGTAATATACAAAGATATTGTAAAGAAAACATGATTTATGAAGATAAATTAAATAATATAACCTTTATGCAAAAATTTCGAAAAAAAGAGAGAAGAGATGGAGAAACATTAAGACCTATTGACTTTCACGATTTTCATTTTAGAGTTAATTATAAATCTGAGAGAAATATGACTCCTAGTGATAGATTTCCCATTAAACCAGAAATTATTCAAATGTTAGACAATTGGAAGGATACAAAAAAAACTTTCCGCTTTATTAAAAGATATACATTCAAAATGATAGGAAGAGAAAATCAATATCCTTATCAACTTGATTTAAGTATTGTAAAAACAAACAAACAAAGAAGGTTACAAAATGGACGAAAAGTCTATATTAAAGAATACAGTATTCAAGATGCAAATGTATTTAATGAACCTGAAAATTATGAGGTAGAAATGGAAGTAATTAAAAGAGATGCACAATACTTAGAACCTGATATATTAACTCAAATTGTTAAAAAAGGAATTAAAATAATACTATCAGGCTGGCAGGGAACCAACTTCCCTATTTCATACTTAGAACAAGATAAAGTTAAAAATGAGTATATGCAATTAATACACGGTAAAGAAAATGTTCCTAGAAATCAAAATGGACAACCTAGAAGAGCTCATACTGGAGATTTTATCGGTCCTTCTTCTATTAGTTTAGAGCAAAAAAACATTATGCCTATTGATATTGATTCTTCGGTTCCAAATATAAATAGACCATATACAGTTACTGATAAAGCAGATGGAGAAAGAAAATTACTATTTATAAACAAAGTTGGTAAAATATATCTTATTGACACAAATATGAGAGTTCAGTTCACAGGCAGTGTTACAAAACATAAATCTTCTTGTAATACTATTATTGATGGAGAACATGTGTTAAATGATAAAGTAGGAAATTTTATTAATTTATTCTTGTGTTTCGATATATATTTTCTAGACAATGAAAATACAAAAGGATATCCATTTATGAATATTCCAAACGAAGAATCAAAATATGCTGATAGTGAACTTGCCAGGGATAAATTTAGAGGAAATTTACTATCAGATACGATTGAAAGATTAGATGATACCTGTATAATTAGAAATTATGCTACTCCCTTAAATATAAAAATGAAGAACTTTTATACAAATATTGGAAGTAATATATTTAAAGAATGTAAAAAAATTTTAGATGGAGTAAGAGAGGGTATTTTATTTAATTATGAAACAGATGGATTAATATTTACACCATGTGATAAAAGTGTTGGTTCATCAAAAGTTGGCGAAATTACCCAATCTAGAAAAATTAGATGGGATTATTCTTTAAAATGGAAACCTCCCAAATTCAACACTATTGATTTCCTAGTTAAAACAAAAAAAATAGAAAATGGAGATGACCTTATTGGAAATATGTTCAGAGAAGGTGTTGATTTACAACAAAATGAACAATTAAATCAATATAAAACTCTTATTTTACACGTTGGTTTTGATGAAAATAAACACGGTTTCTTAAATCCTTGCGATGATATAATAAACGATAAGCTTCCTAGATTTAATGAAAGAACATCCTATAAGGCTATGCCATTCATACCATATGACCCTATGCCCGCATATCCTATTTACACAACTAATATTATACTGTCTTCAAATAATAATCTTTTAACTGAGGATAAACAACAAGTATTTCAAGATGATATGGTTGTTGAATTTAGATGGGAAAACAATAATGAACAAGGATGGCAATGGGTGCCTATAAGAGTTAGATATGACAAAACAGCAGAATATCAAAGAAAAGGCAAAATAACTTGTAATGCTTATACTACTGCCGAAGGTGTATGGCGTTCAATTAATAAACCTGTTACTGAAAAAATGATTGCTACTGGATTAGATATTCCTGATGTTGTCGATGACAATATTTATTATGATAGAAGTGGAGCAGAAACAAATACAAAAGCCTTAAGAGATTTTCATAATAGATATGTTAAAAGAAAACTTATTGTTGGTGTAAGTAAAAGAGGAGATACTCTTATAGATATGAGTGTTGGTATGGGTGGTGATTTACAAAAATGGATTGATGCAAAGTTATCCTTTGTATTTGGTGTAGATTATGCAAAGGATAATATTCATAATAGAATTAAGGGTGCTTGTTCTAGATACCTAAGAATGAAAAAAAAATATAAAACTATGCCCGGGGGATTATTTATTCAAGCCAATTCCAGTTTAAATATTAAAAATGGAGATGCTTGTTTCAGTGAGAAAGGTAAACAAATTGTAAAAGCATTGAATGGTGATGGACCAAGAGATGAAAAAATACTTGGAAAAGGTGTTTATAAAAGATTTGGAATAGCTAGAAACGGATTTAATATTGTCAGTAATCAATTCTCAATTCACTATTTCTTCCAAAATAGAAATACATTCTATAACTTTATTCGTAATTTAAGTGAAAACTGCAAGGTTGGTGGATTATGTATTGGAACTTGTTACGATGGAAATAGAGTATTTAGAATGCTACAAAGTAAAAAAACAGGAGAAAGTGTATTTATTAAAAATAAAAATGGCACTAAAATGTGGGATGTAAAAAAATTATATACACAATCCACATTTCCTGATGATGATACATCCTTAGGTTATGCTATTGATGTTTATCAGGAGTCAATTAATAAAACATTCACGGAATATTTGGTTAATTTTGATTTCCTAATTAGAACTATGGAAAATTACGGATTTGTTCCTATTAATGATGGAGAAGCCCAACGAATGGGATTCCCACTAGGTATTGGGTCATTTGAGAATTTATATGATGCAATGGAGGAAGATATTGAATCTGGAAAAACTAAAGTTGCTAATATTGGAAAAGCTACTAAGATGACTCCAAATGAAAAAACTATTTCATTCCTTAATAATTATTTCATATTTAAAAAGGTAAGAAATCCCAATCCTAAGCAAATTACCGATAATTTGTTGACTATTAGTCAACCTCAAGAACAGCTAGGCGAGGAAGAATCTAAAAAAATTAATGAGGTTGTAAAACCAAGTAAGAAAAGGCCTGTGCGAAAATATAAGAAAAAACTAAAACTTCCAAAATAATATAAATAGAAGCAAACAATATTCTATATGACATATTATATATTACCTCATATAGAATTCCACATAAGAGAAAATAATATCAAACTTGTTTTTGACGAGAAAAATAAAAATAAAACTGTTTATAGTTTGAAAAAATATTTAACAAAAATAAAATCATTAATTGATAAACATTTAAATGACTGGGACCAAATCAAAAAATATACAAATCCATATGAATTTGTTCACACTACTATACCCGGACAAAAAGTTAGTGTTTGTAAATATAGACCTATTTCTAGAGCTTTTTTTAAAATTATGGAAATTTATAATTCTCATAAATTATTATCAACAACCAAATCAATTAAATCATTTCATTTAGCAGAAGGTCCAGGTGGATTTATTGAATCAACAGCATATATAAGAAATAATCCAGCTGATAAGTATTATGGTATTACTCTTATAGACAATAGTAATAATATACCCGATTGGAAAAAACTTGAACCAATTATGAAAAAATATAATAATATTAATATCGAATACGGAGTTAATAAACAGGGTAATTTATATAATCATAAAAATTTAATACATTTTAAATCATTACACAAAAATAGTATGGATATTGTTACTGCTGACGGAGGATTTGACTTTTCGGGAGATTATAATAATCAAGAAAAAGCCGCATTTAGATTAGTTATTACACAAGTTGCATATGCAGTTACATTACAAAAACATAATGGACATTTTATCTTAAAAATTTTTGACATGTTTGAAAAAAGCACAAGAGAGCTTATTTATTTATTAAGTTGTTTGTATGAATATGTTTTTATTTCAAAACCATTTACTAGTCGGTATGCTAACTCTGAGAAATACATAGTTTGTAAAAACTTTAAATATACAAATACAGACGAATTAAGTAATAAATTTATTAATATTTTGAAGTTTTTTGAATCATTTGATTTTGATAAATATGAAGTTACATCTATTATTAATATACCTGTTCAATCATATTATAGTAATCAATTAAAAGAAATTAATGCCATATTAGGACATCAACAAATTGATAATATACTTAATACAATCAAAATTATAACACACAAAGATAGAAAAAATGATAAAATACAATCGTTAAAAAGTTCTAATGTGCAAAAGTGTATTACTTGGTGCATAAACAATAAAATGCCTTATAATAAAACATATCAATCAAATAATATATTTTTAGGCGAAAGGACAAAAAATTTTAAAACTTTATAATATATATGATGAACCCCGATTTAAGATATTTATATAAATTAACGGAAGAAGCATTACAAGATATAAAAAATATAGAAAAAAAAATGAAAAAATACGATAGAAAACATAAAAAGTCTAGAAAGAACCGCGGAGGGAAGAAAAGAAAACAAACAAGAAAAAAAAGAAATTGATATATTAAATCTAATTAAATATTGATTGTATAATATAGTAATGTTGTTTCAGGTTGGATTAATCATATACATTGCAGCTATTGCTTATAGTGGTTATTATATTGATAAAAATTGGGATAAATTTTAATTATTACTTATTAATTAAAATTTTTATATTTAGATATGTTATATGTCAGTTTCTGATTTTGAAAGAGGTCTT
>TARA_B100001121_G_scaffold146516_1_pt1 | contig 32817 bp, 24 predicted proteins | sample TARA_B100001121 | Tara Oceans TARA_B100001121 (sample SAMEA2622817) | marine metagenome | biome: marine biome (ENVO:00000447); feature: surface water layer (ENVO:00002042); material: "saline water (ENVO:00002010), including plankton (ENVO:xxxxxxxx)" | depth 5 m
TATCTATGTGAGTTGATCTTACCGATAATTCAATACCAAGAATCTTGTATTCGACAACTATATCTGCATCTAAATCATTAACTTTGATTTCGACGCTGTCTACTGATTTTCGGTTGAATTTAACATCTGATTTATTCTGTTTACAACTAATCCCTGTGAGGTATTGCATCGGCTCTCTTATGAAATAAGATCCGGGAACCCACCGAGGGAATTTCAAAGTTACTTTATTCCTGGTGAAGGGTGGTGAGACAGTAACTCTAACATGCAGATAGCGACTTGAGCATTCCGTAGCGTCGATTGCAAAACTGACTCCAGATTCATCTGTCATGTCTGTCCCCTGTCTTTGGCGGTTGAAAGGTTATGCGCTGTAATTCTTATTAATTCACTCTCTGAGTTTCGTGAGACTTCTTCTGCTTTAGCGATAATTTCCTCTTCATCACAACGAGAGAATAGGCGTTCAATAAACCTCGATCTCTCTATTTCATCCACATTATCATCAGCAATGATATTCCATCGGAGTTCGTCTACATCTTTGCCTTTTTTTCCTTGCAACCATCTACCTACGATGATGTGCTTCTTATTGGATATAAGACTTCGAATTGGCTCTTGTGAAATATCTTCACACTGCTTTTGTAATGCATCGACTAAAATTTTAGTTTCTAATTTATTGATATTACTAATGCTGTCAACCAATTTATCTGGGTAGTGTTTCACTAGATAAGGAATCAAAAGACTAAGTTTTACGCCCCGTTTGGTTAAACTATCTATTACCTCACCCTCAATTTTGTGTTCCATCTGGATAAGCATGACCAAACTTTGTTCGACTACTTTAGTAGATTCGTCTTCTAATGCTTCCACAAGAACAGCTCTATTGGAGTATTTACTTTGCAATGCGATTATCTTCAGCCGTGAGTTTTTCAGTTGAATAAGTTCCTCAAAGAATCCCTGTTCATCATTTGCTCGTAGGATGAATTCAGCGGCTTTAGTTTTACAAATAGAATCATCATTGCTGAATAATAGTTTTACTAAGTCGGTGTTTTTGGCAGCAAATTTTTCTAAAAGGTTTGCTGCAACCCTATTATACTCGATATTTTTATGTTTTATTAGAGGCTCAAGTGACAATACATCCATTCTTGTTGACCATGTTCGAAACGCGTCAATGGCTTTGGTTCTGTACCATGGGTCTTTGTCGTCTAGTAGTGGTATGAATGAGGTAAGATTGTTATGGTCATCAAACTCGAAAAGTTCTCTAACTGCTCGACGCTTTTTTCGTTCATCTCTGCTTTTTAGATTGTTTACTGCCGAAGTGAATCGAGTTGACAAATTAATCACCAATCAATATCTTCGTCTTCACTAAAATGATGCCAGTTGTTCAAATCAAAATTTGAAATCATCGGGTGTAGCATCACTTGAATTATTGGCCAGAGTCGTAAAAAAGAGGGTGAATAATGCCAAAGTAACTTGACCATTGGGTGTTCAGAAATTGGGATTCCACCTTCACCTATTGGAGGCGTGTCGTCTGGTAAATTGTTGAGTTTTGCTACTAAATCTTGCAGACTGTTGAGTTCGTCGTGATTGATTATTTCTAACTCCTCACAAGTTTCAATTGATAACTCGATTAAATCTGCTAGTTCGGTTGGATGGAGGTGTTGATGACCGGTGGAATCAACATCTATTGGTCCAAAGCAGACGTTTCCTAAATCGGTTTCAAGTTCAAAATCGCCTTGTAGTTCGATTTTCATCAAATGTTGAGAGTCAATATTTCCTAACGGGGCGATTACAAAACCGCCGTCGACAATTCGAGATTTAATCCAGTTGGGAATGTTATCAATTTGACCCGTCATAATTACTCTGTTGAAATCTCCTGGGAAAGCAATTGGTGCAACCTCTAAATCGTCAATTGTTCTAATTTCTATTGTCGGCCAATGAGATAATCTTTCCTTCGCATAGTTAACAACTTCAATAGACGGGTCGAGGACATTAACTCTGCCGTTTTCTCCGACAATGGTGGCGATTAAAGCTGCCAAATAACCGCCTTTACAACCCACAATGATTACCTCTTGACCCGGGAATAGTTCCATGTGGTGCAAGAGGGTGATAATCATGTGCGGTGCGGATATAGTTTTGATATTCCCTGAGTTTGTTTCGATATACGGTACAGGCCTGTCTGCGTAAAACGGTGCGACATCATAGTCGGTAAAATCCTCTAAATCAACCTTCAGCATGGCTTTCTTGACTTGGTTTGGTACAAGAATGCCCTCCTTGGACAGACGCCTAAGTAGGTCCGCTGTCCGGGTCATGATTTCTGTATTCCCTCGTATCTTGTAAATGATGCCATTATTTTGATGAAGTCTTGAATTTTTCTTCGACTATTTCATCGATGAAACTGATATTCTCTTCATGTTCTTTAACAGCCATTTCAATTAATTCATCATCAGTAATTTGCTCGAAATCTTCGTGTCTAACCTCGGCAATCTGTGAGGTTATTGACTTCTTGATATTAGATAATATTTGGATCATATTTTCTACAGAGTTGAAGTCCTCATTTTCTACTTCAACGGTAATCGTTTCAATTAGTGATTTAACCAATTTTGGGTCAGTGTAGGATTCGTCATAAGAAGAGAACATATCATCCATTAATATCGATTCTATGCGTGCCAAATGCTCGGATATAGTTGCTCTCGCTAATCCAATCTCACTGGCTAAATCAGAAATTCGAGTTCGTTTGGGAATGTCAAAAAAGCCTCTATCATAGGCAAATTTCGCAAGCTTGAGCTGCTTTAAAGATAGGGCGGAATGATCTAAACTTGAATTGAAATCGAGACTCCTGGCACTAATCCTGTCCGGCTGTGCGATTAATCTAGCAAGAGTTGAAACAATTCGAAGTTTCATTGGTGGTCCTTGTATAATGTAGGTTAATCCTTCACCATCTAATCTGCTTCCTGGGACGGTACTTGTACCATTAGTTCTAGCATTGAGGTTAGAGACCGAATGGTTGATTTTGACCAAAATTAGATAACTATCAGAGTTATCTTTTGGTTCTAGTATGATGTCTAACAACTCAAAATATTGCAAGCCAACTATGTCTTTTGGTGACTTTCCCTCACAAAAATTAACTTTCAATATTATTCTTATGTCCTTGGGAACTCGTTTGACATAACTTATGAATTCGGCTTGCTTGAAAAGATTAGCCATTTCACCGATGTCCAAATGCTTGATTCGAGATCTTTTCCAAAACAAGGTGACCTCTCGCATAGGCATGCTAAGCCTATTTGTTTGATAATATCTATTCCTTTTTGACCTTTCAATTTCTCATCTCAAGCCATGCTAAAAACGAAACAATTGGCAATAATATCAACAAGATTCGGTTAAGTTTGTTTTGGTAATCATTGTATTCGTTTGACTTTATAGGGTTAACTTCTATAGACTTTGCTTTCCGAGTTCTTCTAAGTACACCCACACTTTTTTCAACTCTTTCCAGCACCCGATTTCTTAACTTCGGTGATGAACTTTTAGCATTGCCTCTACCGACAATGAACTTAACTGTGGTTTTTTCTGCTAGTTCCAATGCTGCATCAACAACTCCCTCGATATTATCGAGATTGTGCATATCAATTCTTAGATTTACACCATCGCTTGAAACATGACTGAGTACTCGCCATTTGCCTTGTCCCTCATTATATTTTGATAACTTTTCTCTAGCCTCAATTAGCGGTTCTTTAGTTAGAATTACCGGTTTTCGTCTCCTGGCAAGAAACGGCCCGAGTAAAATTGAGAAAATAAATGGGGGGAAGCACATTAAAGACGCTGTACGTTGAATATTTTCAGCGTCGGTAAGCACTGAAATCGTTGCTAGTGAAAATCCCAGATAGAGTCCGATTAGCCCTCCGGCTTGGAAGCCCATTGCTAAACCAACCGGCTCGCCTTCGGCATCCACCATGCTGATGCGTATTGTTCGAGATAGATGAACACTTTGACACCAATTTATTGTACTACCTAATCTTAGATGTAGCGTGAATAAGAACGGCCTTCATTCAAGAGACCGTGAAAGGAAGGTTGGCAATTGGGTGTTTTACGTTTCAAGTTTCTTTTTCATTTCCTTTTTCCTAGCCCCAATGGTTGTGGGGAACGGTGAAATTCCGGAATTGAATAATGGAAGAGCCAATGCGTTTGATTTTGCTACTGAGGACGGTTTATGGTCAAACGGTAACACTAATTCCAACTCAACTTTTGCTTGGACTGAATTAGACCCATATACTGGCTTTATCTATGCTTTTGGAGACTTAAATTGTCATAACAAACCGGAACGTTCGATTATGATAAACGAGAATCAAATGCCCGTGTGTACCCGAGATGTAGGTATCTTTTTCGGACTTGCAGTAGGCGGTTTTTGGTTTTCAAGAAAGGGATATAATCGTTGGACAGTAAAAGATACCTGTTTATCATTACTTCCAGATAAATGGATGATTGGAACATATAAGAGTAATCGCAGAACTGTAATGTGGTTACTATGTGGCGTAGCATTATGCTTGCCCTTGATAATTGATGGCTTCACTCAATTACTTACGTCATATGAGTCCAATAATATAACAAGGCCGATAACTGGGGTAGGTTTTGGTATCGGCTTAGGTGTTTTGATTAGTGCATCTTATTCTGCTCGTTCTAAATTTTTCAAGTCTGCTGCTCAGGTAGCATTACCGGGCGGAATGAAATTTCGCCTAGTTGAGGAAGAATGATCACGGTGGCGGAGTTTTCCACCACACTATCAGTTCTTCTCTGCTAAGTGGTACAGGACAATTATCATGGCCACTGGTTAGAATGGTCAATCTTTCGAATACATCATCTAGACACTTGGAAATTTGATAAGCAGGCAATTTTGAATTTTCAATAATATCTTCGATGGCATTTTCCCAATCCCCATTTGGATTAGCTCTCCGCCAAGAAGAAATCGGGCTTCTAAGAGGCCACAGCGCCAAGGATAGCCTGCCAAAGCCGATTCTGTCTTGTTTTAGTTTGAACACCTTTGCATCATTGAACGGAATGTGGTTGAATTGTTTGTTTATCCATTTTTCTTCTTCTAACCACTTCACCAACCTTTGAGTATGACGTTTAGTAATCATTCTGTGGGGTCCTAGTAGTTTGTGTAGTTTAGGAACTTCAGTCGAACCACCAATGATAGATAAAGTACCAATTATAGCCCAAGAAGAAAACGAGAATGGATTTATTGGTACATCGAATTCTTTGGCAGACTCTTTTGGCCAATGCTGCTCAACAAAATCCATCCACTGTGCTGGACTTCTGCCGCTTAACCATCCTTCGTGAATTGCACTGAGGTTTAATGGTGCTCCAGGTAATCGAGTTTGTGTTTCCAAATTATTTATCAATCTACTTAGTAAGTATCTGTCTACTTTATCCGAGTCAACATTTAATGGAACAGGTTTTTTGTTAAAGAAAGTCCGTAGAGTATCTGCTAATTTTTTCCTTAATTCATCCAATCCAGATTCATTTAATATTGGACCAACAACTTGAGATTTATCGAATGGAGCAGGAACCTTAATTTGCCCAGATAATAAATCACTGAATCCTTTTCTTATTTTCTTTTGGATTTCAGTCGTCTCAAAATATTCTTGTTTGTTGGCAGTCATTCTAAGAGTTCCCGAACGTATTCTTTTCATCGCTTTGGCGGGGTCACAATCAATCCAAATTACCAAATCTGGAATCATTGCTGCAGAGTTCATTTTTACTACATCACTAATACCTAAATCTCCAACAATGCCTTGGTAGATTAGCGAGGAGTGAATGTTTCTATCAGATATTACAACGTGACCTTTGTCTAGTAAAGGTTTGATAAAAGTATGCGAATGGTCAAGACGATCTGCAGCGAACAAACCGGCTTCTTGTAACGGTGTCTTATCACCTTTCATAACTGAATCAAGGGCAAGTTTGCCCAACTCACTATGCCTCCTTGGTTCATGTGTAGAGTGAATTTTTGGGAATGGGAAATTACCTAACAACTCGGCGATTATCCGTGCTGCTTCTCCCTTGCCGGAGCCATCTCCTCCCTCGACTGAGATAAGATACATTTTCATTCCTCAGTGTAGTCTTCATATTGGTCTTTGACAAGACTGTTGAGTGCCATTCCAGCTAGAATTAAGATTGGACCAATCCAAATAAGTCCTCTGCTGAATAGGCTAATTCCAGCAAGGTATTGGGTTCGGCGATATTTTGTACCTCTCCTAACCTCGACTGAGGCTTGTACTCCAATAAAACCAGTAACAATTGTGAAGATTCCAAGGAACGTCGAAAGTGCGACCGCAGCTTCCAGCGACCAGCCCCCTTCACTGCCAACAGTATTCTCTTGAATTATACTTGATGAGTTACCTTCTTTCATGGTAAACGGTTTTACTAGTCCATTTTCAGCCATGAAGGTTCGTTCTACAGTATCATATCCGGCAATTACCACGCGCAACTCCATTACTTCTGGTTGTAAACCATCGAATTGGAAGTATCCATTTTCATCGGAGGTCGTTGATTGAAGTACAACTATACTTTTGTGCTCATATAATTCGATGGTTGCATTTTCCAAAGTTACGCCATCTACTGTGAGTACTTGACCAGTAATGTCGACTGTTTCCGCTTCTTTGAATAGCGAAGAATTTAGTAATTCATCTGGATTTCCCTGAAGTAATATCCCACCGCTAACGATTCCTAGTATGCTGCCAATCAACACTAGCACGGCTACGATCATTCTCAACCGTTCTCTTTCATCATAATCTAAGTCAATCATAGGTTTGACTGTAATTTCTTTGTTGAGCATACTGTCACTTGAATCGAGTATCTCGTCTTCGGGCTGGTTTTGCCGATCTTCTAGTTTTCTCTCGACCCGCTCTCTTAGCGCAGCACGTCGCTCGTCGAAACTTTTGTCAGACAAATTCTAGCCCCCGATTAAATAAGCCCTCTAGGTGCGCGGATAATACCTCTTCCCCTGTTTGTCCGCGCACATTTTCACTGTTTTGCATTTCTAATGTCTACGATGAGTATTGTGATTAGAACTAATGATACAATCCCTATTGCAACATAACCTACAAACTTACTTTTCTCGACAGTGTTCTCTACTTTCGCTTGAGAGTTACCACCGTCATTAGAATTAGCTTCATTGTCATTAGCGTTATTTTCTGATGGTTCTTCAGTTAGCGTCCATGCTGAGGAAACAAGTCCTAGTTCCAGTATGTTGCCGATTAAGCCCAGCGATTCAGCACTCACTTTGTCAGCAGTATCATCATGAGTATGCCAGTATCCACCGAAGAATGAAGCGTTCTCTCCGTAATTCAGGTCAATGAAGTTTATCGCAGGGATGCCTGCTTGGTGTGCTGCAATATGATCATCTATGACCGACCTGGTTTTGGAGGAATCGTAAATTGGCTGACCCAAGTTGCCATAACAGTCTACCTGATTTTCCATCATCCCCAATGCTGCAGTGATTGGTGTGACAGTATCCCATAGGTCATTCGATGTATAGGAGACCTTGGTAAAGTCTAGAAATGCATCACCAATCATATCCACAACAATGTATGCTGAAATATTATCACGGTAATCCTCAGTTAGGTTTTCAACCCAAGCATCCGCCCCATATGACCATGTTTTAGGATAGGATGGAGTACCTTGATCCTCTGCATCGGTAAAAAATAGGGTAACGTCATGATTTAGTTCCATGCTGGGTATGATTTTCCCCATTTCGATTAGTACTGCCACCCCACTTGCTCCATCGTTTGCTCCATCGATTGGTAGGTAAATCATCGATTCATTATCATCTCTATCAGCCATGAATCTTGAGTCATAGTGCGCCACTAAAACAACATTTTGCCCGGTGGAGTTAGCAGGACTATACGTTCCTACTAAATTTGTTAAAGTGAAATTTTCTCTTTGATGACTGGATTCAGTGAAAGAAAAATCGGTTAAATTTTCGATTATTGATAATCTCAAATTTGCTGATGCGTTAGATCCAGGTAGACGCGGTCCTAACTCTGTTTGCCAAGAGACCGAGGCGTTTGCTGATGTCGAATCGAATGATAAATTTTCGATGTAATCACACGGGTCAGTGCCTTGGTAGACCATGTCAGATTTATCAGCACTGACAGAGGATAACATTCCACAAAATAGGGTTGAAATGAGTAAAAAAGCCACCACTGAGAGACATTCGGATGACTGACGCTTGATGAGCATTAAGGAATCCTAACAGACTGACCCTTAAATACTTCTTTTTTGCTGGTTAAATTGAATGCAATAATGCATTTAGTGGGTTTTAGTCTATGTCGGAAAAACGCTCTACAAAATCAATCTTTCTAATCACGCTAATGTTTGTTGCGCTATTCCTCCCTGTGATACCAACTGGAGCTGCTGCGGACTCAACTATTGATGCCGAGAATGAGGCTTATGACGCCCAAGGGGTAATCATTGGCGACCTTGCGAATTTCGATGTTGCAGACGGGCGAGAATATCTGCTGTTTGATGAAGAGACACCAATTGTGTCGGCTTATGGTTTCATGAAACAGGCTTGGATAGATGCAGGGATGCCTGGTGTTGAGGATATGATCTACGAGCCAGTTACTCATGGCAGAGCCAGCGGCCGCGCTTGCAACCCACATCTTGTTGGTGACTCACTTACTGTACCAATTTCGGGAGGTTCGTTGGATGCATATGTAGCAAAAACAACCAGCACCGTTGCCTTCATCGTTCAAAATGGAAGAACACTTTCTTCAACAGTGCTGAACAACCTTGCCTCTTCGTGGGACTCAACAATTTATCCGACAATGACAACATATTACGGCAAGGATTACCAAGATGGAAGAGGTTTAGCGGCCCCAGACATAGACAATAATTGTCAAGTTCAAATTGTCATCTATGATATAGATGGAGCCTTCAACACTGGCGGATATTTTGCACCTTCTTTTGCCAGTTCACGCGAAGCCGTATTCATTGACTTTGCCGACATAACATTATCTTGGGGCAAATCAATTATTGCTCATGAACTACAACATCTATTACACAATGCTCAAGATCCATACGAAAATTTGTGGATAGATGAAGGCAATGCTGATGTGGCGATTTACCTCTGTTTTGGACCCGACTCAACCTTAGTAAGTCACTTGAATCAATGGACACAATCTCCAGAATTGTCGATAAGGTGGTGGAATCAAAGATTTGCTGATTATGGTGCGGGTTTCATTTTCACAATGTACCTAGCAGACCACTTAGGCGGGGGCCCTGCCGTCCGTCAATTAGTTCAAGATTCATCGACAGGAGGCGTTTCCGTCCAAAACCTAGCGCTTTCACCGCCTTCTGGCCAGCCGGGAATGATTGGTAGGACGATGAGTGAGATATTCGCTAATTTTTCAGTAGCAGCGTTTTTGGATTCAGAACAGGGGATTTATGGCTTTTCTAATCTAGACCTTACTCCTACTTGCTCCTCAAGCTCCTTTTGTCGAGCTCAACCTACAGATGTTAACAGTGATTGGAGTGCACCATATTCCTCCACCGGTCACACAGTAGAAGGGTGGGGTCTCAGAGCTTTCAAATTCACTCCCGGTGCATCATCACCAGCACCACTAACCATTAGACTTACAGCCGATGTAAGTCAATTTGATGGCGTAATAGTTACCAAGTCTATGGTCGACGGGTTGCTATCTGTCTCGGACTTAGACTTCCAAAGTAACGTTGCTACCGCCCTAATTCCCGGTTTTGGTAATTTGACAGACGAAGTGTGGGCGATTACTTGGTATGGCAGCACCATAGCGGACTGTGATTATACCTCCTGTGGGTCATCATATCCACAAGGTACTGTTGATATTGAAGCCGCCAGAATAACTGCGCCTGCCACTCTGACAATCAATGCAACAGATTTGACAGACCGAGATGGAGATGGTAACGATGATACAGTACAGGTCAACTTTGATGTCTTTTCAAACGCCTTTTTTGAAGACCTCGATGTTGAGACTAGGATCGTAGATTCTCAAGGATTAGTTGTGGATGAAATCACTTCAAGAATCTCTGCGGGTGGAGGTGTCAATTCTAACAGCAATATTTGGTTCACCGCTCCATTCGATGAACAGTATACCGTAGAATTTGATATGTATGACATGATTGGGACTTTAGTTGATAGCGTTGCTACACAACCTTGGAATTTAGCCAACATGAGGCCAGTGGCCAACGGTACGGTGTCGACCAATGCCAGTCAAACATGGGAAAATATATTGTTTTCTGGCGGTGGATTTGATGCTTGGGGGCTGTCTCTTGATAACAATACCTTGCCGTATTTGGACTCTCCAGTAGCATATGCTTGGGACTTTGATGATGGTATAAGTTCAAATCTTAAATCTCCGACAAGGTCGTATCAATCAATTGGCACCTACAACGCAACACTGCGCATCATGGATCAAGGTAATACTTGGTCCGAGACGGACGTGATTACGATAAATGTAAGCGATGACTCGATTCCTCAACCGATAATTACGGTGAATAATGTAGTAATAACAGACAATATTTCGATTCTTACCAACCAAATGATTCAATTTTCAGCCTCTAGGACAGTCGATAATGTTCCGATTCAAAATCTAGATTTCCAGTGGGAATGGGGTGACGGAACTTTCGATAACGGGCTTGGAGTTTATGTCGCTCAACATCAATGGGGCAGCATCGACAGTACTGTAGAAGCATACAATTTGACACTGTCAGTTTTTGATGGCTTTAACACAGGAACAAAAAGCATTACTGTATTCGTTAACAATAGAGTTCCTTACCAAATTTTTACTGACAATCTAACTACGTATACATATACATCCGTCACAATGCCCGATGTGTTTACAGATGACGACGGTTCAATAGTGAGCTTTGAGTGGGATTTTGCCGAGGGAGTAAACCTTGACGGTGGTATAACCGATCAAAACGATGATTTTGTGCAGACCTCGTCAACCTCGCCATATCCTGCACCTTCATGGAACTCACCAGGAACGAAAACAGTCACACTGAAAGTAACCGATGACGATGGTAGTGAATCGGTAACTCAGTTATTTGTCGAAGTACTGAATCAAGTGCCAATCGCAGATTTCACTGTTAGGACTACTGAAGACGGAGAAACAATCGCCATCGATTTCAGAGCAGAAGATGGCTTTGTTGATGTTCCTTACACATTTGATGGAATCTCCTCGTATGACATTGATTCGACAAATGGAGACTCCACTGATTTAATTTTCAATTGGTCATTTGGTGACGGTGAGTATAGAGATAGTGCGATATCAACTTTCACATTTACCGAACCTGGAATACACCAAGTTTCGTTATTTGTGGTTGATGATTACGGTGCGCAGAGTTTAACGAAAACAATTACTGTTAGAGTTCAGAATCCACTACCGATAATATCGGTTAGGATCTTGGATGGGTGGGTTGATGGTGAACAAATGGATCGTAATTCACCCCGTCCTGAAGGATTTATTCCTGATTATTGGACTCATACCTTTGATGGACAACAAAATACCTTCACAGCACCCGGTTATGCACTATACTTTGACTCAGAAGGGACTAGAGATGGTGATAGAAGATACGAGGGGCGATATTCACCGGTCCAAGACGAGAATAATTCTAATTGGAATGGTATTGTAGAATACACATGGGATTTTGGTGATGCAACACCACTATCAAAAGAACCATCACCATGGCACTCATATGATAGTCCTGGGACTTATACAGTTACACTTACTGTAAGAGATTCATATGGGACTGGTGATGTAAGTAAGCAATCTTTTACTATTGTTGTTGACGAACCTCCAGTAATCCGAGCAATAGCAATTCCTTCCGAAATTGTTGCTGGAGAATCGAGTTATCTTAGTGCTAATATTTCAGACAATGAAATGGATAGCGGGATAATGATTTATCGTGATTTGAATATCGAAGACGGTTCGCTTTACGATAAAGATGAAACTTTGAATCCTGAATTGGTAGTTAGATGGGATATTAACCTCGAGAAAGACACTAATAAAAATGGCATACTGAATGACGATTGGATTATACCCAAGGATAATGCTGTAAACTATCGAATCGCAGCCCTTTGGAATGAGTCAAATTCTTACACAATTATTGTTGAAGCATGTGATGGAATCGGAGTATGCGCAATCATGACCGAAGATGTTCAAGTCACTCCAAAACCAGACCCTCAACCATCATTATCGGACTTCGAACTGGAAGATTGGTCTTCATGGGTCAAGGATGCGGGTTCCGATTTGGCAACTTACATAGCATTGATTGCTGTAGCTCTTATTCTTGGTTGGTTAGTTTTGAGAGAATCGTCTGATGTAGAGGATGAGGCTAAGCAAGCGGCAGAATCCTATACCGATGTGGAGCATGTTGAAGTTCAAGGTGGACTGCTTGGTATGGATCAGCACACTCCTCCGCCAGCACCAGCGATATTGTCGAAGGAAGAACGACGAAGTGAAGATAGTGGTTATATTAGGCCTCTACGCAGGAGAATTTGATAGTTATAATATTGAACTTAGTCAATATAGGACCCAGTAGTGATGGATATGAGCAAAAGATCAGTCATTGTATTGGTGTTGGTCTTTACTCTTCCAATGTTCGCAGTAAATGGCAACATGTTGGCAGTAAATGCCTCTGCGGCAGATGCATGTAGTGGAGATATAGAACCTATTAACTGGAATCAAACCATTGGACGCTCAGCATTAGTGCCTCACTATAATTACTACAAAGGTTGGTTTGGTTACGATTACTACGAGGATGAAAAAGGCCGAGACCACAACAGACCGTCTTATGAGCAAGAAACACTGCGTGAGAAAACGGCACTAAATCCAGAAGAAGAATGGATGTATGTCGAATTCGATAGGGGCACTCGTTTAGCACCATTGACGTCAAATTATCATACCACTATGTTGGTTGGCAATGATAGTATTGGCGCTTTGAGGGTCAATCTTTCCTCTCAGCATAGAACAACTGTCTGTATTTCAGTACAATCATTAAATCAAACTGATGATGATTATTCCGTCGATGTATATCTGCTGACAACCTCTGAATATTACAGGTACACTGAGTTGTATTATACCTCTCACACCGAGGATAGTTTCTACAACGACCTTTCGGAGGTACTAAGCGATATATCGCCAGAATGGCGAAGTTTTGACTTCACAGGCTGGCGGTCTTACCGAGATGCCCATCAATATGAGTCAATTCAAGAGATCAACTTCGCTTTGAACTTGGATGGGCCGGAATCGTACACTCCGATTTTTGGTGGTGAGGAATGGCAGGATTTCTATATTGTAATTGATACATGGGACAATAATCATGACCGTGATGCAGTTGCACCAGACGTGGTTACAGCCGCCGATGTTACCATTATAACAACAGAGAGATCATTCATCCTGCCCAATTACACTGTTGCAATAATCTTCTTATTGATGATCGTTGGTATGGTTATATTTCCTTTCATCCTCAATTCAAGATATATGAAAGCCGGATTAGAGGTTAACCAAACCGAACAAGAATCTGGTTTGGTGCCTTCGCTTGAGACTCAACCAGAAATTTCCCGGGAAGTGGATAGTATAGATGGTAGTTTGAAAGATTACCCTGAGATAATGAATGAAGATACTGGTGATTAGTATTCCATTAATGCCCAGGCATCCCTTAGGTCTCTTACGTTAATTAGACCTCTATCCGACAATCTGAAGTGGTTCATCATAGTAGCATAAACAATCTCCTGCTCAAGCACAGGGGCATGCAACCTTACCCAATCTCCACCATTGCCTAATCCCATGAGAGAGTGGCTAGAGTCTTGTCCTATGAGGCTATTTGCTGCATCAAAAATCTGCAAAGCGTCTCGGTGGTTGCTGACGGTTGAGCAAAACTTCACTATGTCGCCTTGAGAAGAACTGTCTTTGACGATGTTAACTATCTCATCGGATTTAGGGGTAGATTTGGTTTCGTGAATAGAGGCGATAACCTTGCAACCAGATTCTTTTGCCAATTTGAGTAGTTTATCCCGAGCCTTCTTTTCGATAGATAATTCAAGGTCAATGAAGGTAACTTGTGATTTAATCCCTGCTTCAAGTATGTCCAATCTTTCATCCTCTGTGCCGGCAAAGAAACCTCCTTCTCTAACCGCTCTTGTTGTGAATATAACAGGCACAGGAATACCTTCTTTTAGAGTCTCGATAGCGCTCTCGACATCGATTTCAGAAAAATCCTTGACACCCCATTCTTCGATTGGGGGCATCTTTGTATATTCTTCTCCGTCATCGTTTACCATCGTTATCGGTTCGGGCTTGTTAAGATATAATTTATCGAATCTTACCTCGACATAATCAGCTCCAGCAATATTTGCTCGAGTCGCTTCATCAATCATCTCTTCGACGGTGATTGCTTCCAGTGAGACACATACTTTTGGTTCTGCCATGGGTTGCCCAATTTGGATATCTTATTAATGCTCACGGCTATTATAGTAGAATTTTATTTCGAGAAACGCGTTATTGATGGGCATGTTTAGGTCTTGTTTTGACCTCTAATTTCACGAGTTTTGCACTACCTTAAAGTACCCCCTTCTCCGATAGACAATGGTAGGGGTTTTGACAGGCAAGTTTCGTGGTACAGCGGCCTAGTTGAGCAGTAGTAAAATTGGTAATTTCAGCCATGAAATATAACAAAATAATGTTGTTTTAATCCAAACTCGAGGTGATATGTAATGAGTGAAGAGTATAGTGCATCCAGCATCCAAGTTCTAGAAGGCCTTGAAGCTGTTAGAAAAAGACCAGGTATGTACATCGGTGACCCCCACGATGGCTCTGCATTACACCATTGCATTTGGGAAGTCGTCGATAATTCGGTAGACGAGCATTTGGCTGGTTACAATAACAAAATAGAGGTCGGCATTAACCCCGGTGGTACTCTCTCAGTGCGTGATTTCGGTCGTGGGATTCCAGTCGGCATGCATGAAGAATACAAGATTTCCGCTGCAGAGGTAATTATGACAAAATTACATGCTGGAGGGAAATTTGACAATAGTTCATACAAAGTCTCAGGCGGTTTACACGGAGTTGGAGTTTCAGCCGTTAATGCGGTTTCGGAATGGATGAAGGTAACAATTCATCGAGATGGTAAAATCCATGAGCAGATGTACGAAAAAGGCGTCCCTGTTTCACCACTGAGTGTTGTTGGCGAATGTGACGACACCGGGACTCAAATTACATTCAAACCTGATTTGTCAATTTTTACTAACATTACTGAATTTGAGTTTGATCAAATAGATACAAGACTTAAGGAAACGGCGTTTTTGAATGCAGGTTTAGAAATTGTCATATCTGATACACGTGGAGAAGAACCTCATGTTAGCAACCATCTCTACGAAGGCGGAATAAAAGAATTCGTTTCCCAGATTAATAATCATCGACAAGTATTGCACAAAGATGTAATTCTTATCACCGGAGAAAATGAAATTGAGGTAGGTACTGTTACTGTTGACCTCGCACTTCAGTGGTCTGATGCGTTCAGCGAATCCATTCTATGCTACACCAACATCATACGTAATAAGGATGGAGGAACGCATTTGTCCGGATTAAGAGGGGCGCTGACTAGGAGCGTTAATTCATATGCCAAAAAGAAAAATTTACTCAAAGGAGACTCGTTATCAGGGGAAGATGTTAGAGAGGGCCTTGCTGCTATTGTCAGCGTAAAACATCCAGACCCCTCCTTTTCGTCGCAAACTAAAGATAAATTAGTCAGCAGTGAGGTTTCTAGTATTGTTGAATCTGTTGTTAATGAGAAATTGGGCGAGTACTTTGAGGAAAATCCTTCAATGGCAAAACTAATCGTTGACAAGGCAGTTCTAGCATCAAAAGCAAGGGAAGCAGCCCGTAAGGCTAAGGATCTGACCCGTAGAAAAGGAGTATTAGAGGGCGGTGGACTACCCGGCAAACTTGCAGATTGTCAGTCAAGAGACCCCAATGAGTGTGAGATATACTTGGTTGAGGGTGATTCTGCTGGCGGTTCGGCAAAAACAGGAAGAGACCGTAGAATCCAAGCAATATTGCCACTTAGGGGTAAAATCCTAAATGTCGAAAGACAACGAAGAAATGTTGCTAAGGTATTCCAAAATAATGAAATTCAAACGATAATAAGGGCCTTTGGCGCAGGAGTAGGTAATGATGTGGAGGATGAAAGTTCATTCAATCCTGAGAAATTAAGATACCGGAAAATCATCATAATGACTGACGCAGATGTAGACGGAGCTCACATTAGAACTCTAATGTTGACATTCCTTTGGAGATTTATGAAACGAGCAATTGTTGAAGGTTACGTCTACATCGCTCAACCACCACTTTATCAAATAAGCAAGGGTAGAAACAGCAAGTATGCGTTTACTGATGAGGAACGGGACAACATTATCGAGGAAATGAAGGCAGACAATCCAAACGCTAAGATTGGCATTCAGCGGTATAAAGGTCTAGGTGAAATGAATCCAGAGCAGTTGTGGAACACTACAATGAATCCAGAAACCCGAACAATGCTCAAAGTTACAGTAGCTGATGCTGAGGATTCAGACCGCATGTTCGAGATTCTAATGGGGGAGGATGTACCTGATAGAAGGCACTTTATCGAAAAACACGCCAAGGAGGTGACTAACCTTGACATCTGAAGAGGAAAATAAAATCGAAGAGGACGGAGACGCTACAGTACAAGGAAACTTGCTGAATCAACCACTCAATGAAGAATTGAAAACGTCATACATTAATTATGCCATGTCTGTAATCATTGGAAGGGCATTACCTGATGCAAGGGACGGACTCAAACCAGTGCACAGGAGAGTATTGTATGGTATGCATGAAGGCGGCCATACCGCTGACAAAAAATTCAGTAAATCAGCCCGTTCGGTTGGTGAAGTTATGGGTAAGTATCACCCTCACGGCGATCAGTCAATCTATGACACAATGGTTAGAATGGCTCAAGACTTCTCTTTGCGCTATCCACTTGTTGACGGGCAGGGGAATTTTGGTTCAATCGATGGAGATCCACCAGCGGCTATGAGATATACCGAGAGTAGACTAGATAAAATATCAAAGCACATGTTAGAAGATATCGATAAAAACACGGTTGACTTTCAGGCTAACTTCGATGATTCTGAACAAGAACCAACTGTGCTTCCATCGAGATTACCGAACTTGATTCTTAACGGCAGTGATGGAATCGCAGTCGGAATGGCGACGAGAATACCGCCGCACAATCTCACTGAAGTTGCAGGAGCAGTAAACCTTCACGTTAACACGATTATTGAGGAAGGGGTGGACTCACAAGGAATGCCATCAATCTCTATAGAAGAATACATGGAGCACGTCAAAGGGCCAGATTTCCCTACTGGTGCAGGGATACACGGTGTTGATGGAATCTATGATATGTATACCAGCGGGAAAGGCAGATTCCATGTTAGGTCAAAATGTGATGTTTTAGATGATTCAAACGGCAAGAAGATAATCATACATGAGATACCATATCAGGTAAAGAAGGCTGATATGTTAGTCCAAATAGCAGAATTGGTTACTAAAGGGACAGTAATTGGAATTAGAGATATCAGAGACGAATCTTCAAAAGAAGGAATCAGAGTAGTTATTGAAGTGAAAAACAACGCAGACCCAAATGCTGTTTTGAATCAGTTATACAAATCTAGCAGGTTACAAGAATCTTACTCTGCGAACATGATGGGAATTTTAGACGGCAGACCTGTACTGTTGACACTACCGGTTATGCTACACACATACGTTCAACACAGAGAATCTGTTATTGAGCGCCGAGCAAAATATGAACTAGAAAAAGCAGAGGCAAGGGCGCATATTTTAGAGGGTCTAGTAAAAGCCCAGGACAGAATCGACGATGTCATAGAAGTAGGTAAGGGCAGTGCTTCAAGGGAACAATTTGAAAATATTCTACAAGGGAAAGAAATCTTCCCAGGAATTGCAGCATTTGATTTCACTGAACCACAGGCCAAGGCTATCGCTGAGAGAAGGTTATACCAACTAAGCCGGTTGGATGTTGAAAAAGTGCAAAATGAATATACTGAACTCCAGAACAAGATTGCAGACTTGAAGGACATCATTGCTTCTCGACTACGTAGATTAACAATTTTGATCGATGAACTAAATGAGATGGTTGAGCGACATGGCGACGAACGTCGTTCCTACATTGACCCAATGCCGCTATCGATGGACCGTGAAGATTTGATTGAAGAACGAGCGATTGCCATCACTCTTAGCGAAGACAATTACATCAGGCATCTGCCGGTAGAAGCTTTCAGGGTTCAAAACCGGGGCGGTAAAGGACTCAAAGGAGTCACCACCAAGGAAGAGGATACTCCACAATTAATTATCACATGTTTCAGTAAAGATCGCTTGTTAATCTTTACAGACCAAGGCAGAGTGTACGGGTTGAAGGCATGGGAAACCCCACTCGGTAGCAGGTTATCACGTGGGGGTCATATCAGAAATCTACTTGAAAGTTTGAGAGAAGATGAAAACATAGTCTCCATTTTACCTGTTAGTAGAGATTTGTTGGAAAATCCATCCGGCCATTACTTGTTGTTTGCAACAAGGAAGGGGCTAATTAAGAAAACAAAACTTGAGGAATACGTCAAAATAAATCGCAACGGTAAGTATGCTTTGCGATTTAAGTTAGACGGGGATTCTCTAGTCAACGTACGATCCGGTACCGATGAATCAGATATTGTGATGATTTCAAGCACTGGGTTTGCTAGTCGATTTGCGTGTTCCGGCATTAGAGCGTCAGGCAGAGTATCAGGGGGCGTTTATGGAATAAAAACCGGTGACAGAAAAGATGCTGATGGCGGTCATGTTGTGGCTATGATTGCGACAAATAATCCTGAAACGAATATATTGACAGTTACTCGGAACGGCATGGCTAAGAGGAGCAGACTTGGTACCGCAGAGAGGTTGCCAATTCTAAATGAGGATGGCACTCAAAGGCTGCACAAGGAAAGCAATGAACCATTATTCAAAACCGACGGATATAGAAAGACAAGGCCGGGGGCTAAAGGTGCTTTCACCATGAACCTCGATGATGATGACGAGATTATCTCAGCAAAGCATATTCCAGACCTTGGAGATAATCTGTTTATTCTGACCAAGAAGGGCATGATGATTCGAATTGTAGCAGGCCAAACTAAGGATACTAAAACAAAGAAATCTAAAGGCACTAGGATTATGGAGTTAAGAAATAAAGCTAGGGATGGCTACACCGACCAGATAATATTCACCGCTAGATTACCTGCAGAATTATTAGAAGACGACCAATTCGATGCTATGGATACCGATGGTGATGGGGTAATCAGCCGCGAAGAATTTGAAGCCGCTCAACAATCAGATACGCATGAAGAAGAATGATTGAATATCGACGGATTCAAATTGAATAACCGATGTGGTTGAACCAACCCAAGCGCTGGTGGTGATTATTATGGATACGAGCAAGTTGATTTACGACTGGAATGTAATCGATTACGAAATTAACAGAAATCCCGCTAATCATCCGCATGGTGTCTGGTTTGATGATGAAACGCTGAGAGATGGATTGCAAAGTCCCAGTGCAAGAAACCCTACGATTGACGAAAAGAAAGAATTGTTATCGTACATGGAGAATTTGGGAATTCAGAAAGTAGACCTTGGTTTACCCGGAGCCGGTCCATTCCACCGTGAACACATTAATGCAATGCTATCACACATCATCGATAACGAATATCAAATCCGCCCGGGTGCCGCGGTTAGGACATTGATGCAGGACATTGAACCTCTTGTTGAAATGCAACAACAACACGGTATACAGATACAAGCATCGGCCTTCTTGGGAACTAGTCCAATACGCCAATATACCGAGGGTTGGACTATGGAGAAACTAATTTCGACAATGGAAAAAGCGGTATCATATGCAGTCGAGAATGATGTCCCAGTTATGTTTGTCACGGAAGATACCACAAGGTCAAATCCAGATGATGTAAAAGCAATTTACCAGCGAGCCATGGAACTTGGAGTAAGAAGATTATGTGTTTGTGATACATGTGGTCACGTAACTCCAAATGGTGTAAAAAAACTGCTAAATTTTATCGATGAGGAAGTCATCAAGGATGGCGGCTATCAACGAAATGAAATCGAAGTTAATTGGCATGGGCACCAAGACCGTGGTTTGGGTGTTGCCAATAACATCGCAGCGGTAGAAGCAGGTGCTGATGTAATCCATGGTACCGCACTTGGAGTGGGTGAGAGGGCAGGTAATGCACCGCTTGACCAAACTCTTGTTAATTTGAAATTAATGGGAGTTATCGATAATGATCTAACATTATTAGATGAATATATGAGAACAGCTAACAAATACATCGAAGTTCCCTTACCTAGAAATTATCCAGTGTTTGGTGAAGATGCTTTCGAGACGGGCACAGGAGTTCATGCATCAGCGGTTATTAAGGCGATGAAAAAAGGGGATGACTGGCTCGCTGACAGAGTTTATTCTGGAGTTCCAGCAGGTGACTTCGGACTAAAGCAAGTAATCAGAATTGGCCACATGGCTGGGCGTTCAAACATAATTTGGTGGCTTGAACAAAACGGCTACGAAGTCAGCGATGAATTGGTTTCTCACTTGTTTGAGGTTGCTAAATCTCAGAGAAGAAATATGCTAGATAGTGAAGTTGAAGCGGCAGTAGCGCAATTCAACAATCAGTGATTATTCGAATTCTCGGTAAGTGTCGGGGTTCTTTTGATTAGAAACAGAATTAACCCATTCGCTATCGACACTACCACCACTCCACTCACCGTCTAGTGCGACCTCACTGATGTCGACTTCCTCACGCCATGATGGTTTTTCATCTGATCCACATACAATGAATTTCCCCGACCCATCAATCTGTTGTTCTAATAGAGAGATATGCTTTGATACCGGAAGGAAATGACCAACAGGCATACCAGATGCAGTAAAAGGATTGGTTGCCGCTCCAATCAACAAACCATCCTCAGGAGCCACAATATCTACTGTTAATCCGGGAGTTGCAGGGTCAGAAATCGTTGCTATGACCTCTCCTTCACGCATAACCGAACCAGCAGAAACGAACATGTCCAATAATCCTCCCTCACCAGCTCTTAGCCACCTTGAACCACTCGCTAGCATTCTAAATCGAGGTCTGTTTGGTGTTCCGGGTATCATTCTAAGCGACCTGAGCACATTCAATACACCTTGGATTGCTACTTTCACAGTTGCATTATCGATGAGATTTGCTCCACCACCTTCATAGGTTATTGCAGGTATGTCGTGTTCATTTGCCGCTTTACGAAGGGAACCGGATGGTGCTTTTGAGTCAAGTAATATTTCAATACCGAAAGCTTTGGCTAGGATGTTAGAGCCAGCATGTGCTAAATCAACTCTTATTTGCGGCATATTTGACCTGCCTTTTGCCGCACTGTGCAGGTCGATTATGGCATCGCTGTCCTTAAGTAAGTATTTCCATACTTGAGCAGCAACACGTCTTGTCGTAGAACCCTTGAAATCCCCAGGAAAATTCCTATTCAAGTCTCTTCCATCAGGGAAGTACCTTGATTTTCCACGATATCCCGGCAGGTTTACCACTGGAACAATACGGATTGTTCCTGCTAGTTGCTTTGGGTCCAGACTTTTGCCAATATCGGTAAATAAGTTAGACAACAAATGAGTGCATGCAGATGCACCAGTTAGTTCATCACCATGTATACCTCCTAGAATTGTGATTGTTGGGCCGGGTCTTATTCCATGCAGAACTGTTACTGGTATTGGCCACGGATCTCCCAAATCAACCTCAAGTAACGGCAACGAAATAGTCCTAATAGTTCCGGTTTTGATGGTTTTACGAAAAAGTTTGATACTCCCCCAATCAGCAGTTCTATCCCACTCTGGACGGTCCTCGGTTTGGTGTGCTGCAAGGGCTTCTTGGATGGCCATTTTTCGACGCTTGGGCAACTCATGCGCGAGGCGTACTTTGGTTTTCTTGCGCTTTTTACCACCGCCCATGCTTATCGGAGTCTCTCCTCGTCAATGAATGATGCGATTGCAGAGGATTCAAACGCAAGTAACAAAGACAATCACAAACTCGACCAATCATGGCAGAAAAGAGTGTCCAGCAGGAGTATGCGCCTAATTCAATTTGTTTTGGATGCGGTCCGGCAAATCTTGATGGCTTGAGAATTGAAAGCCATCGCATCGATAATGGACTGGTGATGGAATACCTACCAAACGAATCGCATCAAGCATTTCCAGGTATGATTAATGGCGGGATAATCGGAACGTTGCTAGATTGTCATGGTAACTGGACTGCTGCTATTGCTTTAATGGATACTCAGGGCCTTAATGAACCTCCATGTACAGTTACTGCATCGTACACAGTCAACTTGAGAAGACCTACTCCACTCGGAGAGAAATTAATAATTACCAGTCAAATCTCTGAAGTAGATGGTGACAAAGTAAGAGTGGAATTGCTCCTTGAAGCAGGTGGAAAAATCTGTGCAAGCGGCAAAGGGCTCTTTGTCGCTGTAAAAGAAGGACATCCAGCATATCACAGGTGGCATTGAACACATGGTAAAGCCAACTCACTTGCAAGAGATTCAACTCAATAACCTTAGAACATTGGTAATCGAAATTATGAATGATATGGATACATGGAAAAATCATCAGTTGACTCCATTATATGACATAAAATTAGGGCTGCTCAGGAAAAACGCTACCCAGCGGCACGGGGTTACAAGATGGCAAAAGGGAGTTTCTGCTAAAGAACTTGACATTACTAACGTCGATGTAATTGAATTGCATCCAGTATTGCTTGAAAAAGAGTGGAATGCCTATGCAGCATTTGTGTTACATCATGAATTTATTCATGCTCTAGGTTATAGAAATCACGACTCTACTTTCAGAGAGTTAGAATATTCATGGCCAGGGATAAATGCGGGGAATTTGGGGCCTAAATTCACCGAGTACCTCCGTAGGAAAACTGCAAAATGGCTATGGAAGTGTGACGAGTGTGATTATGAATTTCCTCGCAAGAAACCCAGCAATGGTAAGTACAAATGCAGGAAATGCCAATCAACATTAGTTGATGTCAAACTGTGATTTACTTATCTGAACTGGCTTTTTTTGCTTTCTTTTCTGCAGTCTCGATTGCCTCATCAACATCCATATCAGCATCTTCTGCTGCTATCTTGATACTTGATTTCTCCTCTTCGGTAATTTCACCATCTTTGGCTGCAGAGCGCATTGCTGCTTCGACATTCATTCTCGCAGCATCCTCATCAGAGATTCCTAGTGCTGCTTGGAATGATTTGAGTTCATTTAGTTCCTCTTCTGTAATAACTCCATCTTCCCAAGCATCATCATAAGCTTTGAGCAGGAAATCACGATAAGTACCTGGATTTAACAACACGTCTCTTATTAAGCCATGATTTGGACCAGAATCAGCCGATTCAGACATGTCGAGTATTGCGATAGATCTTCTTACCTCTTTTACTGCCATATCCTTTAGTCCATGTCCAGCCCAAACAGCACCAGCAGCAACAACCGCAGCAGCAAACCATCTCATGATATTTTCATCAACAAGTTCACCGGGCTCGATTAAATGGAAAATTCCCAACACTGCCATGGCTGCACCACACATGACCTCGACCCAATCATTCAAGTCTGGTTCATCGTCAAATATTGACAATCTTTCTTCGACCATAGAATCTATGTCGTCGCTCATGAATGATATGCAGTAATCGAAAGGTCTTATTGATGTCGGAGTGAAATATTCGAGCGTTGTCCTTTTGGACTATTGGCAACACACCCGGTACATGGCAGGCAAAATAGTGTCAGTTAATGACCTAGATTTGCCACAAAAGGCACGTCGGTTTTTCACCCAAGAATGGGGGATTGAAAACCTACATCCACCTCAAGCGGAGGCCATGGAGCCGGTTTTTTCTGGCAGTAATTCCTTGATTGCAATCCCAACTGCAAGTGGCAAATCGTTAATCGCTTATATCGCTATTTTACGCAAACTACTACTTGATGAAATTGGCTCAAAAGCCGTCTACATAGTTCCTTTGAAAGCCCTTGCCACAGAGAAATATGAAGATTTATCCCAACTGGGGAAAGCCCTGAACCTAACTATTGGTCTTGGTATCGGAGACGCAACTTCAGAAGCAAAGAAGATTAACGAATGCGACATATTAGTCTGTACTTCGGAAAAATTAGATTCAATTATTAGAAATAGGTCAGAAGTTATGGCTAATGTTTCAATAATAATAGCCGACGAATTCCATCTGCTAAATGACGTTTCAAGAGGACCGACATTGGAGATAAACCTGACGAAACTTCGGTATCTTAGACCAACTGCCCAAATTATTGCACTCTCTGCTACAGTAGGTAATTGTGAGGAATTAGCGGCTTGGTTATCCGGGAAATTAATCATCTCCGATTGGCGTCCAGTTGCCCTCGAGTATAGTACATTCCACGATCTTCACTTAGAACCCAGGTTAGTCCAGTCATCAGCGATGTCAGCAGAACCCAGCCAACTCAAACCACCAAGAGATTTGTCTGGCCCTAAATCTCATCCTACTTGGGTCGCGCTTAGCGATTCGATTGAACAACAAGGCCAATTATTAATTTTCGTCGGAACAAGGAAAAGTGCAGAATCTGAAGCCCTTAAATTATCAAAGCGAGTACAAAAAAAGCTGGCAAAGGAGAATCTGCAAAAACTGGAAGAATTCGCTATAGTTGCCAATTCTATAGAGGGTAATAGGCAGTCTGCGATGGCTGATAAATTAGTAGAATGTCTAAAAGGTGGAACTGCCTTTCACCATGCTGGATTGACCCACAAACAAAGGAAAATAATTGAAAAAGCCTTCAAAGATGGTGTAATTACATGCTTAACAGCCACGCCAACTCTTGCCGCAGGAGTTAACCTACCAGCGCGCAGAGTGTTGGTCAGGGACATAAAACGGTGGGATGACGGTATGAGTAGACCTCTACCTGTTATGGAGATTCGACAAATGCTTGGGAGAGCAGGCCGGCCAAAATACGATGATTATGGTGAAGCTTGGGTATTATGCAAAGGCACGGATGGTTGGGAAGTTGCAGATATGGTTAGTGAAAAATACTTCTTTGGTAATGTCGAGCCAATCATCTCCAAACTCGCTGGGGAACCAGCACTCAGGACTCATATTTTATCGGTAATTGCTACCGGAGGAATTCACCATCGAGGAGAAATAGGTGATTTCTTTGAAGCGACGTTCTTGGGGCATTCAACACCGAAGCACATCCTCAAAGAAAAAATCGACCAAACGATTGATTGGCTGATTGAAGAACGCTTCATTCGAAAGTTAGGAGTCGATGAGCAATATACCATTAAACGAGCAGATTCTGTGGTCGATAAAAACGATGAATGGGATGACACAATCCCGCTTTGGGCTTCTGCGGCTAAATCGATAGCCGGAGTCGAAGTTACTGAACAATCTGGTTCAAATCCAACAACTAGATCATCGGCTTACAAACAACCTGAGTTTGGCTTTAGTCTGGCATCGAAACTCAATAATACCGGTGCATGGCAAGAAAAATCTGCCTCTAATGAAGTTGGCATGAAGTTTGAAGCAACTCCTATTGGTGAGCGAGTAACCCAACTTTATCTAGACCCATTATCAGCTTCCATAATTCGGACAGGATTGCGTAGAGCCGTAAGAAGAATAGTCAAAAATATTGGTCCAGTGACGGAATTTGGGTTGCTTCATTTGGCAACCGCTACTCCCGATTTCACCTCATTATGGGCAAAAAACTCCGAGATGGAGGGCAATTCTAAGTTGTGGTTGAAGACTAACTCTGTTGAGGATGAATTGTTGTCTGATTCTAATTATGATGAAATGCTACTATCTAACATCAAATCTGCTTGGATGATTGAAATGTGGACTTTGGAAGATAACATACGTTCTATAGAGAAAGAATTAGATGTCAATCCAGGTGATATAAATTATCGTGTAGACATCATGGAGTGGTTGATGCATGCGTCTAGAGAAATAATTCTAACAGACGACGTATTCTCAGATGAGCATATGACACAAATCGCAGATATTGTCAAACAATTAGATATATTGAGATTAAGAGTCAGGCATGGTTGTAAAGCAGATTTACTTGCCTTGGTAAATATTCCTAATGTTGGCAGAATGAGGGCTAGGGAATTGTCAAAATTAGGGATAAGAACTCCTAGTGATGTAGCCAATATGACCAGCAGACAAATCTCTGAGGTTTTGAAAATTAGGGGCTGGGGCCCACAATTACTTGATAAGATCATTATTGAGGTAAATAAGGTGATGAAGAGGTCTTCCACCTCCGAAAAGAGAATTAGACAAGATGACATCCCTCTTGATAACGAAAGTGAAGCGGATTATTGAAAAACTAAAGTTGTCAGCCTAAATTATGGAGATGCCAGATTTTCCCTGTTACAAGGTAGACATCTCAAATTGCTCCAGTGATTTGATTACGCAGTTTCTAAGTGCTAGAGAAAGCGAAAACTGGCTATTAATGGCTGAATATGCGGCATTTACGCAGCAACAATTGTGGACGGCTTGGCTACTGTCGCAAAGAGCCTTCAATCGAGGCACAGCTCTTGCAAGGTCGATTGATGCAGAATTTTTACGATACGTCGCTGGTACACATCATGTATCTGAAGCATTCAAAAAAGTTGGAATTAATCCTTCACACAAGTCGGCATGGATAGTTTACTTGCCCCATAGTGAAAATAACGATGGTGAATTAAATCCTGATTTTGACGCAAAATCAATCGCAACCACCACAACCAAATTGTGCGAACAACTGGGCATGTTGCAACTTTCCGGTAAGCCAGAAATAACCATTGCAGGAATAGAGAATTTGGGTTTCGACATTTCCGTGATAGATGAAAAAACAGAGGATTTAATCATCGGCTACACAATATCAACTAATCTAAATTCCTAATCAATCAAAAGAAGCATTCAAACACCTCAAACCACTGGGGTGTGCATGGTGATTGCGAAGTCCCCCGATATAGACGTAACTGGAAGAAATCATCGGTACCTTGACATTGACAAAATAAACAACAGTCTCGACAAAGTAACCTCCGATGGAGCCAGCTACGCAGAGGTTAGATTAGTCGCTTACACAGATTACTCAGTCGCTATGCGTGATGGTAAATTGGAACGAGCGATACCCGGTCAGGAAATCGGTGCGACGATTAGAGTGCTTGCTGACGGTGCATGGGGTGTTCACTCGACAACCGATATCTCATCCCTTGAACAACAGATGAATCCAACATTAAGGTTGGCTCAGTCGGTTGCAGCAAGGCGGTCTCCTAAAGACCGAGCCATCAAGTTAGCCGAAGTGCCAATTATCGAAGATAGCATACACTGGACGCCAAAAAAAGACGTTCGTAATACTGAATTAAGCGAACGCTTGGAGCACATGAAATTGCTTGATTCATCAGCATCGGGGCACGACAATGTGGTATCTGTAACCTGTGGTTGGCATGATGAGCACATCCATACTGAATTTTTGAGCAGTGAAGGAATGAACCGAACTTGGAGTTTTCAAAGGTCACTAATCAATGGTATGGTCACTGCGAGAGATGGCTCAGATGTAGTGTCATATCGTACAAGATTTGGCGGTGAAGGTGGCCTGGAATTAATTGAATCCTGCGATGTAAACCAATTAGGTGAAAATGCAAAAGTTTCCGCACTAAGACTACTCAAAGCCCAAAGAGCACCATCCGGTAAAATGCCACTAATCGCTGATCGAGACCTGACTGGAGTATACATTCACGAAGCCTTAGGTCATCCCTGTGAGGCAGATTTAGTTGCCGCAGGAGATTCTTGTTTGGATGGCAAATTAGGACAGAAGATAGGTAGTGATATTGTCACAGTAGTTGATGATCCAACAATTCGCAGCGGCTATGGAGCCCATCCAATCGACGATGAAGGATTGGATACCACGGAAAAATGTCTAATTAAAAATGGTGTGCTAACAGAATATCTAAACCATCGCGAAACCGCTGAACATTTTGGCATCAAACCAAATGCTGGCGCAAGAGCACAAGACGGCCTTCATCACCCCTTAGTTAGAATGTCAAATACGCTAATCCACGGCGGAACTCACGCAGACCTTGATGAATTGGTAGAAGATATCGAATACGGCGTCTACGCCTGTGGCTCAAGAGGTGGCCAAGTTGATACTGGTCGAGGTTCATTCCAATTTGCCGCTCAAGAAGCATGGCTAATAGAGAATGGCGAAATCACAAATCCACTAAAGGATGTCAGCGTTAGTGGTCTGACGTTGCAGATTCTCAAAGATGTAGATGGTCTTACTAAAGACTCAAAATTAGCAGCCCCCGGTTTCTGTGGCAAAGGTCAAACAGTCCCAGTAGGTGATGGTGGGCCGATAATGCGAATCAGTGAAGCCTTGGTGGGATGAATTTGTTACCCGATAATGCTCTTGAAAGGTTACAAATGGGATGTAAATCTATTGGAGACAAATGTAATTCTCTAGGAATTAGTAGCTGGGAAATAGTTGCTAGCCAGTCTTATGGACATCAAATCGATATTGAAGGAGGCAAAATATCCTTAGCAGCTGGTGGTGGCGAAGGCGGCTATGGAATAAGAATTATTGAAGAAGGTAGATTTGGTTTTGCTTACTTGGTTGATGTTAATTCTGCTGAAACTGCGATTAACAGTGCATTATCTATCGCTAGAATGTCTCCATCAGTAGCCGGGTTTAACTTGCCAACTGAACAAGACGCAGAGAAAGTTGACGGTTTGTATGATAAATCCATAATCGAAATTGATTCTGAACACCTATTAACACAAGCAGATGCAATAATTTCGGAAGTCTCATCTCTTGACAAAAGAGCAGTAGTAACTGGTGGTGGGATTGCGGTAAGCGCAAATGCCAGCGCAATTCTTACCAGTGAAGGAATTGAATCGGGAGGTTTGACAACCTCGCATGGCGTAGGTGTACAAGTATCTATAGACCAAAATGAACAATTAACCTCTTCCTGGCAGAGTAGTTCAGCGCGTAATAAACTCGCAGAAATACCCGAATGTGTTGGTCGTGCAGTTGAATGGGCAAGACTAACAAGAGATCCAATTAAAGTAGAATCTGTCAGTGATGAATCCCCAATTATCATGACCAGTGAAGGGTTCTCGCCATTATTTTCCGTCGTTGTTCCGAACGCCATCAGAGGTGAGAAACTCGCAAGAGAAGAATCATTTTGGTCAGGAAAAATGAATCAATCAGTGATGGCCCAAGATTTGAGTTTAACCGATGATGCAACAATTCAGGGCGGTAAATCATCTGGTGCAAGGGACGATGAAGGTGTTCCTACAAGAAAAAACAAATTAATAGAATCGGGAAAATTAGTTGGCTCCTTATGGTCAACAAGAGATGCTGCTCAGCAGGTTGCTGAAGGCAGAATTGAGGTGGCACAAAGCACCGGTTCAGCAATCAGGTCCGGTCATCAATCACCACCTATTTCGGGTTGTAGCAACTTATTTTTAACCAGTAATCAAAAGGCATACAGCTTCCCTGATATGTTGGAGTTAATGGATGAGGGATACGTCGTGAACAGCGTCATGGGTGCCCATACTGCCAATCCGACGAGTGGCGATTTTTCGGTAACAACAAGTTCGATATTGCGAGTTGAAAATGGCGAAATAATTGGCCCAGTGAAGCAAGCAGGTGTCTCCGGTAATATGGCAAAGGCGCTGAATGGCAGGGTAATACTAGGTGATTCAGTAAGGCCACAAGGGTCATATTCATCCGGCACAATGTATGTTCCAAACGTCATGCTCGCTGAAGGATTACGCGTAAATCCAGTTTGATTTTGCAGGGCATAATTTATTTCCTTTCGCCTACTATCTACTTCTACAGGAGGAAAAGGGAGTGTATATTCTAAACCAAACCGCACAAGAGCCCGCAGGTATCCCAATAGATAGGGAACAAAGAACAAACCAAATCGTTAGAGGTGTTTTATTTGTCAGATGACAAATATGAATCTCACATCAAAGCGGTACTGTCAGAATGTCCGGAAGCCGACACTGATGAGGTAAAAGCGGCGTTTGTAAAGTATGAAGAGGAATTTTATATTCCTCCTCAAGATGCTTTAAGGTCAATAATAAGAAGATTCCAAGGCGATAAAACACCAAAATCCTCAACCAGCTCAAATACCCAACCAAGACAAACAAAAAAGGTTGCATCGCTGTCTGAACTTAGTGGCTCAGATCGAGATGTTGAAATTGAGGTTGAAGTAATCTCTCACAACCTACGGGAGCAAACGATTAGAGGAGAGCAGAAACAGATAGCATTTGGCTTAATTGAGGATAATCCATGGGAGGAAAGTGGTACTAGAGTACGATGGGAATACAAGGATTGGGGCCCAAATTCGAATATTACGCCGGGTTCAGTAATTCGCATCGAAGGTGCATCGGTAAACGAATATCAAGGGCGTATGTCACTTAATATAAATCAAGGTGCTCGTATCGCGGTATTAAGAGAAGGCACTAGACCAGTTCATCAACCCGGGGAGCCGATTGACATAGCATCGATTCCTAAGGATGGTTATATCTGCGTCGTTGGCAGAGTATTGTCATCTAGAGAAGACCAAATACATAGGAAAGATGGTTCTGGTTCAATAGACGTTGTTAGGGGTCGAATTGCCGATGAAACAGGTACAATTGGGTTTCTTTCTTGGGAGCCGTTTAGCCATGAAGTTGGTAGTTTGATTAAGATTGATGGTGCTCAAGTTAGGACCTTTAGGGATACTCCTGAACTAAATTTTGGCAGAACGACAAAAATAGAGTCATTCCATGATGCAAATTTTGCTGATGTTGAGAAACTAAATACTCACAGTATGAAAACCATCTCGCAATTAACTGACGGCTCAAGAGATGTTGAAGCAGTAGTCCAAATTACTGAGTGGCAGAAAAGAAGTTTCACCAAAGATGGCGAAGAGAGATTTCTTTGGTCAGGACAAATCGCTGATCCTACCGGTCGTTGTAGGATGAGTGCTTGGCAAGAATTGCCCATTAGTGAAGCAGATTTACCGGTTACTGTCAAATTAAGTGGCGTCAGAGTTAGGGCGTGGCAAGGAATACCAGATATTACGGTAGACAAAGCAGAACAGGTTGAAATCCTAAAATCAACACCTTGGGACGAAGAAATAGATTTGGCAAATCACGTTGTTGATATTGACCTAACTGAGATAGTAAATTCTGCAAGTAGGGTCGGTATCTCGACATCAGGTACGGTAGTTAGTATTAGAGAAGATTCTGGAATAATCCAACGCTGTGTCGACTGTCGAAGAGTGTTAAGAGATGGCGAGTGTAGTTTTGAGGGATGCGTAGGCAAGATGGAGTCTCAGCAAGATGTAAGGCTAAGGCTGGTTATCGATAATGGAGAAGTAACTGCTTCCTTACTTATTAACAAGGATGCCGCTTTGGAGTTGTTGAATACTACTGAGGATAAGATGGCTGCTAACATCGACTCGGAAGGTAAAATGGAGTTTGTTCAATCTCTGCGTGATTATCTATTAGGCAGGAGCCTTGTTGTTAGTGGGCGGACTATAGTTGACGATCAAGGAGCCATGATTTTAGCTGATAATGCTAAACTGGAATCTGTAGATGCTGTTATGTTAGCGACAGAAGTTAGAACCAAATGGGGTGTTAACTGATGCAATCCACTAGGTCTGTAAAGCGACAAGCAGCAACACCAATGTTTGCTTCAGAATACGGTGAATCAACACTATCAGAGAAAGGCTCTGGTGAATTCGACCCCTCATTTGTCGTGACGAAATTAGGCTCAAGGGTCAACCGAGTAATCGTAGCAGGGTTATTAGAAAGAATTGAAGGTAGAGACGTTGCTAATGGCTCAGTTATTTACCAAGGACAGTTAAGAGATCCATCTGGGATAAATTATTTCTCAGTGGGCGACTATGTTTCTGATTCAGTCAAAGAAACCACCATACAACTTTCTTCAAGACTAGAAAACGGAGAGCCAATCTTGCTGTTGATGATTGCGAAAACTAGGTTATACCAAACTGAAGAGGGAGCTATCTACACTTCCTTGAGGCCAGAAGAAATGTGCGTTATTGACGCCCAAAGATACGCCTCTTGGTTGGCAAAAACCTCCGACTCTATGATGAATAGAATGTCCAATTATATCTCTAGTTTGGATTACGAGGCTAATACGGAATCGTTGTCAAAGTCAGGAATGTCGGAACAGCAAATTTTGGGCCTAGTTTCTTCGAGAAATCACTATGGCGATGTTGACCTCGAACATTATCGATTAAATGTGATGCAGGCTCTTGATATTGCTGAAGGAAAGTTAGACGCAGCAAGCAAGCCTGCTCCTCAACAATTACCGATTCATGAAAAACCAGCGGAGTCAAATGATGGTGATGATAAACCAGATTTAGAAGCCGCAATTGTAGACATAATTACGAAGTTAGATCAAGGTGATGGTGTCGAATTTGAAACGGTATTAGTCAATGCAGAGGCCCGTGGATTCCAACGCTCTGTTGCTGAAGAAAAACTCGAAGAATTATCAGAAAACGGTACCGTACATGAGCCTGCATTCGGTTGGTTTAGATTAGTTTGAGGAGAATTTTATCCCAACAACATTCAAGTCCTACATTGTCTGTGGTCGAAGCAGGTGGACTTATGGCTGGAATGGATTTTTTTATTCGCCCCGCAACCGGAACAAGTAGTT
>TARA_B100001121_G_scaffold309554_1_pt1 | contig 32406 bp, 33 predicted proteins | sample TARA_B100001121 | Tara Oceans TARA_B100001121 (sample SAMEA2622817) | marine metagenome | biome: marine biome (ENVO:00000447); feature: surface water layer (ENVO:00002042); material: "saline water (ENVO:00002010), including plankton (ENVO:xxxxxxxx)" | depth 5 m
CAGTGCCCCACCAACATCACATCAGCCATCGTCGTTCTCCTGTTCGATCCAGACCCGGTTCGCATCCACCCTCACCCGAACCCCGCCGGTGAAGAGGAAGGTCCGTCCGTGTTCGGCTGCGTCCGAGATCGCGTCCGCCGCGTCCATCAGACGGCCACCATCGATACCGTCGGACCTCACTCCCGCCCGCAGGATCGCCCGCCGCAGTCCGGCCAGACGCAGTCCCCGATCCAGCGTACGCAGTGAGGCCCGCGTCCATTGCGTTTCGCGGCCGAAATGTCCATCCACCGCCGCATCCAGGGACTCCGACGCGGCCCGCACGAGATCCGCATTGTCCGACACCCGCCGGGCGGCCCCCGGCCAGAGCTCCTCGAGCACCGGCAGCACGTCACGTCGCAGCCGCCCGCGGAGCGTGGTCGGGTCGACGTTCGTCGGATCCTCCCGCCACGCGACGCCGGCGGTCTCGCAGAGCGAACGTAGATTCGCCCTTGATTCCGTCAACAGCGGTCGAACCAGCCTGACTCCGTCGCCGAGTTCGCGACAGGGTGCCATTCCCGAGAGGCCTCCCGGTCCGGCTCCACGGCCGAGGGCCGCGATGATCGTCTCGAACTGGTCCTCGGCGTGGTGCGCGGTGGCGACCCACGCTGCTCCGATCCGCCGGGCCGTGCCCAGCAGCGCGTCGTATCGCAGCGCCCTGGCCTCGGCCCCGCCCCGCTCCGGATGCACGTCGAGCACGTCGCACCCGATGCCCAGCTCCGCGCACTGCGAACGGACGAACTCGGCGTCGGCGTCAGCCTCCGCCCGCAGATGATGGTGGACATGCACCACGTGCGGGTCGATGTCGACGCCGTCGCGTCTCCGGAGCCGATCCATCGCCAGAAGCAGCGCCGTCGAGTCGCCACCACCGCTCACCGCGAGCACCATCGGACCCGTCGCCGTCGTTCCGCACGCCGCCTGCAGGCCGCGGTGCAGACCGGTCACGACCGGATGTCGTTTGACCGCGATGTCGTCCGTGGCCGCGTTCATTCCGAAGGTTCGTCGGAAGCCCCGGCGGGTTCGAGGATAAACCGCACCGATCCGTCCATGCTGCTCAGCGAGGAGGTCTCGGTGCTGTCACCCAGCACCAGATAACGGGTGTCGCCGTCGGTGGCATTGACCCGGAGCCGACCGTCGGGATCCTCCACCGACGTGCGGCCTCCCGGCGCCCCGAGGGTGACCTCGCCCACGAACGCCGGCCCCACCGTCGCCGTGACCGATCCGAGGTCGGACTGGCAGAACAGCGGCGGCGAACTGTTCGGCCGTGCCGTCAGATCGATGTTGCCCCGGTTGGTCTTGGCCCGCACGTACGCGGAAGCCCCGGTGATCTCGATGTTACCGTCGCGGGTGATGACCTCGACGGCATCGGTGGCATTGAGCACCCGGATGGAGCCGAGATCGGTCTTGGCCGAGACCGTACCGTCCTGATCGACGCACCGGATCGAGCCGTTGCCCACGAGCAGCAGGGCGGCCCCCGACGCGCCGTTGACATCGACCGAGCCGTTGACGGTGCTGATGATGACGCCACTCGTGTCCGGCACGGTGATCATGAGGGAGACCGAGACACCCTCGGGAGCCTCCGGCTTGATCTCCAGCGTTCCACTGTCGGTGTCGATCCCCAGCGTGGACTGCATCAAGCGGACGTCGGCCGCGGTCCGATCCGAATCGAGCGTCGACCAGACCGCCCGTACCGTGGCCTCGAGCGACCTGGTCACGGTCAGGGAGACGGACCCGTTCTGCACGTCGACCCGGACCGCGGCCGGCGGAGCCGGAACGACCTGCTGCTCGGTCCGTTCGTGGACGTTGGTGGAGGTGCAGCCGGCCGACAGGACGTACAGCAGCAGCAATGGTGAGCGACGCATGAAGGACTCCCGATTCAGGTGGAGACGGAATCACTGGCCTGGGATTCCCGGTCGGCCCGCACCCGGGCCACGTCGCGGGTGAACCCCAGCTCGTCGCCGACGGCGACCTCGAGACGATCCGCCGCCTCGGACGGAATCCACAGGGCATCTCCGTCCAGTTCGTACGCACAGCGGACGCACCGGAAGTGACCGGGTCGACTGACGTTGACGTACCCCTCCTCCCCCGTGAGCTCCTTGCAGCCCGCCAGCGAGATCAGACGCGATGACTTCACGAGGGTGATCTCGTCGCGATCGGCCTTGAGGTACGGCCCGCCGTCGAAGGGGTCGACCTCGTCGACATGCTGGAACCCCATCCGCTCGAGCATGCGGAGGGCGGGGATCGCGTCGTCGCTGGCGGCCCCGATCAGCTTTCTGGCCGCGGCCGGCAGCAGCGAGGTGTGGATCTCGCCGGTCGGAAACAGCGAGGTGATGAACTCCTTGGAGGTGCGACTGAAGACATCCGCCTCCTCGTAGGAGAGGTTGATGAAACGACGCCCGAGGTGGTCCCACAGCTTGGTCCGCCCGTCCGGGGTCAGCACGCCCATCACCTCCGCCACCACGTCGTCCATGAACAGCTGCGGATGCTGGCCGATGAATCCGAACCGTGATTTGCTCAGGAAGGATCCCAGACGCATGTCGTTCGCTCGGTAGGCGGGGGCCAGGACCAGCCCGCCGACTTCGGTCACACCAACCGTGTCCTGGCAGAGCTGCACCGTGAGCTGCACCTGTCCCGACTGCAGATCGCTCGAGAAGTGCTGGTGACGACGCACCTTGAGGTAGAGCCGTGGGAAGTCCGGCGTGCCCCGACGGGCGATGATCGCGGAGGTTCCCGCGACGCGTCCCCCGTCGCCGTGGGCGGTGTCCATGAGCACGAAGGTGAAGAACCGCTGGTCGAGCTCGGCCTCGCCGGCGAAGCTGGTCTCCACCCGCTCGATGATCTTCTCCATGGAACGCTCGTTGGACGGCAGGTTGTTCGAGTGCACCGTCTTCGCCATGCGAAGCAGTTCGGGCATGTCCTCCATGCGCACGTTGCGGATCAGGAACACGGTCAGGCCCCCTCGTCCATGGCCCGCTCGACGATCCCCATCACCTCGGTGATGTCCTCGGGCTGCAGCACGCCCACCGGAGGCAGGAAACGGAGATGGTGCGGGCCGTGGCCGCAGAAGAAGGCCACCACGCCGTGCTCGTAGAGCCGATGCAGCAGCGGCTTGATCGCATCGAGGCGACCGCCGTAGGGCGTCAGGCGCATCATGCCGCCCGCTCCGCCCACCAGCGACATCGGGCGGTGGGGAGTCGGGCAGTCGGTCTTGACCTCCGGGAAGTCCTGCGGACGACGTTCGATGATCCCCTCGGCCGCGGTGCGGAACGCGGCGTGCAGCCGGGCGTGCCGTCCGTCGTCGCCGTAGGCATCGCCTTCGAGCAACCGCTGGATGATCCGACGCCCGACCGACAGGCCGACCGTGCCGCCGAGGAATGTCGCGCTGAGCAGACCGGGCTTGGGATTCAGTTCTTCCGTGTACAGCGTAGCGCACACCTGCGACATCTTCCCCACCGTGACCATGTCGGCGAGATCCTCGAGGCCCAGGGCCTGGAAGCGGTACATGCGTTCCGTGCGGCCGAAGGACTGCACCTCGTCGAACCACACGGGGATGCCCGCTTCGCGGCAACGCTCGCCGACGACGCGAAGCCAGGCCGCCTCCGCGGCGACGAAGCCGCCCTCGCCCTGCACCGGCTCAATGACGATGCACGAATGCTGGTGCGGATAGCGCCACAGATAGCGTTCGAGCAGATCCATCGTGCGCTGGAGCGAGCCTTCGGGGTCCTGTTCCTCGAAGAACGGCAGGTAGTCCACCTGCGTGCTCAGCGGAATGCCCTGACGGCCGCCCGGAATGTCGCCGATCTGGGACGTAACGATCGTCCGCCCCATGAAGTTGTGATCGAAGGCCAGCAGACGCGGGGCGCCACACCGATGCTGCATGCAGATCTTCAGGCCGTTCTCGTTCGCCAGCGCGCCCGACGGCGAGGTGTAGCAGTGGGCCAGCTGCGTTCCCGGACGAGCCGCCTCCAGCAGCGCCTCGGCGAAGGAGATCGCCTCCTCGTTGCACATGAGGTTGCCCTGCATGACCGTGTCGGTCAACGAGGCCCGCAATGCGGTCTCGACCAGATCCGGATCGCCGTGGCCGAAGCCGTGGACCCCGATGCCGGTGATCATGTCCCACTTGACCGATCCGTCGGCGAGCTGAACGAGTCCGCCCCGCCCGAATCCGGAACCGATGTAGGGGTAGAACCCCGCCCGACCACGCACCGAGGACAAACGGTCGATGGCATCCTGCAGTACCTGGGCCCGCCCCGGATCCGGCGCCCGGACTCCGGTGATCGTGGCCTGATGCCGTTTGAGGGCGGCAACGAGGCCCGCGATGGCGGCATCGACATCGGGGCAGTCCGTCATGGGGTTCAGGTGGCGGCTGGTAGCGTGCGTGGGGTCAGTCATGAAGACCACATTCTAGCCGACCCGGCGGAATCGACCCTCTCGAGTCGAAAAACGGGGGTCAGCCCGAACGATCAAAGGACAGACGAACCCATTGGCCCTGATCCGCCGGTCCGCGACAGGCTTCCAGTCGCCGCTCGGCGGGAATCCCGATGAGACAGGCGTTGGTCGTCGTGGCCTCCCCGTCTTCGGGATGCCGGCTGATCGAAAGCGCCCCTTCGCTGCGATCGGAGAGGACTTCACGAACAGCGTCGAGATCGAACTCCCCCTTGGCCAGCAACGCCGTGGCCCGATCGAAGCGGTGCCGGCTGCTGATCGACGCGGCTTCGGGCTCACGCGCCTGATGCCCCACGTCGAGGCAGTGATTGGTCTGGACGATGGGATCGGCCGCGAGATCGTGGCGGATCACGTCGGACGCGGAACACTCCAACTGCACGGCACCACCCTGATCACCCAGCCAGTAGGTGTGGGCCGCGATCCGGGTCGCCGATTCGATGACCCCGGCCGCCCGGATGCGGTCCGGTTGCCGGATCGCCCGGTGCAGAAGGTTCATGTACCCGATGCCGTCCTGGACGTCGGACGTCTTCAGATTGGTCGTCCCCACCCAGAGCCCGTGTTCATTCATGCCGATGAGCGTCGGCCCCCCCGCCACCGTGACCGACCAGGTCTCCGGCCCTTCGTCGGGCAGCCGATGCACCGCCACAACATGCTCGATGTCGCCGCGGTTGAGATCCCACGACTGCGCCATGATCACCGTGGACGATCGGGTGCGGTCGGGGGGAATGCTCAGCGCCGTGCAGCCTTCGTCGTCGCCGGCGGGACTCCAGCACACCAGATCCCTGGTGTCCGTCATGTTGAGTACGAACAGCAGCCGGGCGGCATCGACTTCGGCGCCCTCGGCGACCCCCATGTGTTCGTCCCACCCCTCGGGATCCCAGTCCCGCAGCCGCAAGAGGCAGGTACGCCCCACCGCCTCGATGCGGTGCATGCGGTCGACCGACCGTTCCGCCAGATAGTTCGTCATCTCGTTGAGCCGGTGCCCCAGCAGCGACTGCACACGATCTCGCAGTGCTTCGCCCTGCTGACGCCCCATCGAACGCGCATCACCGGACACCGTGATCTGATCGAGTTCGTACATGCGGTCATCCTAATCGAGGTCGAACACCACCGGATCCAGATAGTCGGCCGGCCCCCGGTTCCACATCTCCTCCGTCTCCGGATCCCATGCGACATGGAGCACACCACCTCGCATCTCCACCGCAGAGTCGTGACCCGCGAGCCCGGCCCGGGCCAGCGCGGCGACCGCGGCGGTGGCTCCGCTGGCGCAGGCCTGCGTCGGTCCGACACCACGCTCCCAACTGCGCAGCAGCATTCGATCCGCAGCCACCGGCTGCACCAGATGGACATTGATCCCGTCCGGGAAGGCCGGATGCTGCTCGAGCACGGGCCCGATGGCGTCGACGGCGTCCAGTGCCTCGGCGTCGCGGCATGGGATCACCACGTGCGGGTTGCCCGTCGAGACCAGATGCAGATCCAGAACGATGCCGTCGAGCTCCATGACGATGCAGGCCCCCTCGCCGGTCGACTCGCCCGGCAAGTGGTCCGTACGTGCTCCCACCGCTTTCGGCCCGAATGCGGGCGCAGGCATGGAGACGCGAACCTGTCCCGAGTCGATCGAACCCTCGTGCCGCCCCGCCGGCGTGCGCATTCGAACGCCGTCCGTCCACCAGCCTTCGTCGACACCGAGACGGATCAGGCACCGGAGTCCGTTGCCGCACAGTTCGGCCGACGAACCGTCCGCGTTGCGGATGTCCACGTGGCATTCCCCCGCCGCGTCCAGGGCGTGCAGCAGCATCGCATCCGCCTCCGCCCGACCGCACCAGCGTCGAGCCACCGCACCGGGCTCCGCATCCGCCAGGGTGGATCGATCGACCAGCAGCACCGAGTTGCCGAGACCGTGCATGCGCGGAACGGTGAGTTGCGTCACGAGATCGCCTCCATGATCAGTTGCAGGATACCGATCGCCACGATGATCCCGCATGCGACACGGATCAGCACCATGGTCCGGTCGATGGCGAGTCCGTCCACGGGCCGCCCGATCAGCGACTGCAGGTACTCGGTCCGCCATGCGATCGATCCGTGCCGCCAGCTGCGGCGACGGGGATCGATGGCCTGCAGCAAGGCGATGCTGTCCAGGGCTCCCACCATGGCCAGCACCGACTCCGAATCGATCCGGTCCGGGCATTCGGACTCCGCGACGAGATGCTGGACCGCGAACGTGTCCGCCTGCCGCTCGAACCGACGAGACATCCAACCGAACAGAAGGAAGATCACCGCCAGCACCACGACCAGCTGCAGCACGGCGCCGGGGCCCGCGGGTTCGCGAAACACCTCGGGGGCGAGATCGACGAGCAGCTCCAGACTCCACTGCCCGAGCACCAGGGTCGACAGGAGACACACCAGCAGCCAGATCATGTGTCGATGCCGGACGTGTCCCACCTCGTGCGCCATCACGGCCTGCACCTGGCGACGCGGCAGCTGTTCGATCAGGCCGTCCGTCAGCACCACGTAGCGCAAATGCCGGACCAGCCCCATCACCGCCGCATTGATCATCGTGCCGCCGGTCCGCCAGAGCATGATGTCGCGGACCCGGACGCCATGGCGGGCGCAGATGGATTCCAGATCGATTCGGATCGAACCGTCGGGCAGACGCCGAAGTCCCAGCAGCCAGCGGGCGATCAAGGGAGATGCCCCCAGCACCGAGATCGCGACGAACCCCGTGCCCAGTTCCGCCCAGAGGTTGATCTCGCGTCCGTCCGTCTCGAGAAAGCCCTCGAGCACCTGGGACAGCCCCAGGATCAGCAGCATGGGGACGAGCATCAGCAGGATGTGCAGACGGAGCTGCGTGAGGACGTAGGGCCACCGTCCCGGCGGCAGATGGACGGGCAGCCCACGATCCAGGCGGTGCAGCAGTGCGGTTTCGTGCAGGCGTCGCTCGATGGGATACCAGATCCACCAGAGCCAGAGCAGGCCCAGGATCGGCGGAAGCATGACGAGTAGTTCGCCGATCAGGATCCAGCCGCCGGCGAGCTCCCGCGCGGCCCCCAGAGCATCAATCACCAGCACGGTGAACAGATAGTTCAGCAGCAGAAGCCAGCGTGCCACCAGGAGACAGCGGTCACCCGTCCGAACTGCGGCCCGAAGCGACCGCCCCCGACCGATTCGCCGGCGCAGCGCGGACACGACGACGGATGCTCCCGCGGCCACCAGGAGCACCGGTCCGACCGACAGGCCGACCACGCGTCCGAGTTCCGAATCAGGCGTGGCCAGACCGAGTTCGAACACGAACCCGCCGTCGGCGAGCAGCACCGCCAGCACGAGCAGGATGGGCACCAGCGACAGCAACGGACGATCAGCCCGACCCGGGGCGTCGAATCGTGCCCAGATCGACGATCACCCGGCCGTGGCGGTAGTAGTCGACGTTCATCCGGTCCTCGTCCACGAACGTGAAGACCAGGCAGTTGGCCCGGGTGTTGTCAGCGTAGTTCATATCGCCGAGACCGGGACCGGCATGATCCCGGTTGCCGTGACGCTGGGCGTGGAAGTGGAAATGGAAGAGCGAGGTGTAGCCCGCATCGAACATCGCCTGGGATGCATTGAACTTGAGGTCATGCTCGCGGATCCGGGGCTTGAACTCCAGCACCTCGAACCGCCCCTTCCGGTCCAGGGCGATGACCCCGCCGAACTCGGTCGATTCGTCCTCGTGGTCCTCGTCGGCGTATGCGAACAGATGCGTACGCACCGGAGCGTGCTGCAGCGCCTGCAGAGCCAGTTCGATGGCGGCCAGATCGCTCCAGGTGAGTCTTTCACGGTGGGTTCGGAGCCGCTCCATCATTGGATCGGCCCCGGGAATGCCCGGGTTGTATTCCGAATAGTGCTTTCGGCCCCGAAGCATGCCGTCGACATGGGAATACAGCCGGGCGACCGGTGCGTCCAGCAGATCCTGACGGTGACGGGTCGCGGCCACCACGATCGCCAGGTCGCGCATCTCGAGTTCGCTTCGGCGCTCGGCGGGAACCCGCTCCATCGCGACCATCGCCTCCTCCCAGAAGTCCTCGTTCTCCGGCTGCCGCAGCTTCTGCAACCAGATGATCTCCTCCCGGTTGTAGGGCACCATGCCGAAGTCCCGTGCGGCCGCATTGAGATCCAGCATCATGATGTCGTCCGTGTCCGGCTCCGACTCGGTCGCCAGTGCGATCAACCGACCACGCTCGCCCAGCCGGTGCAGCAGATCCCAGCACCGCTGACGAAGACCGCGTTGCGACCGCTTGTTCGAGGTCACGAAGAGCTCGAAGACCTTGTCGACGACGGCATCGCGTCCGTGCATGCGCACCAGCGCGATGAACTCGGGACGGTCCGTCTCGTCGGGCGTCAGGGCCCGGGGGCGCCCCCAACTGGAGATCAGGGCGGGATCCAGTTCCGTGATGTCTCGATCAGCAATCCATTCACAGCATTCGGTCAACCACGGCCAGTTGGTCATCCGGGGCAGTTGACGCCGCAGCAGCAGAATCGTCTGCTCCCGGTCGTGGGCCCACAGCTCGTTGAGTGCCTCGCGACGGACGGCGAGCCCGTACCCGGGTCGCCACACGATGCCGGCAAGCAGATCGAGGTAGATCGGATCGTCGTCGATATTCCGCTCCCGCATCATCTGGATGCTCTTGAGGTGCGTCCGGTCATGGGCCGACTTGTCGGCCAGAGCGGTCATCGGATCCTGGACCGTGGTCTCGCAGCCCGACAGAAGGGCGATCGGGACCAGCAGGCCCCAGGCGGCCACGAGAGGGGTGATCCAACGCATTTGGGGGATGCTTGCCATGCCCGCAGTGTACCCATGGATCGAATGATCGGGCCCGGTTGCCCCCACTGCTCGGGCTTCGTACCATCTGGACATTCATGACTGATACCAACGACAACGTGGACACGGCCGACATCCGAACGCAGGTCGAAAAGGTCGTCGAGATGATGCGCCCCGCCATCCAGTCCGATGGTGGAGACATCGAGGTGGTCGCAGTGAGCGATGAAGGCATGGTTCAGGTCCGGTTCCACGGAGCCTGCGTCGGGTGTCCTTCGAGCACCATGACCCTCAAATCGGGCATCGAGCGGAATCTGAAGACCTACGTGCCCGGAATCATGGAAGTGGTTGCCGTGGACATGGATGGCAATCCGGTCCAGGATTGACGCCAAACCATTGAAATCAAGTGCCTTAGAGAGGATGCGGAACGATTTCTGCCGTTCTCTGTCGGGTCGGAGGTAGGAGAATGCGGCCGGATCCGCTAAGGTATCCCGTTGGAGGATCGGGGCCGCGGAAGCCCCGAAGGAGATGGCATCACAGCTGAGGCAGGAGGTCCGAGGCATGCTCGTCATCACGAGAAGAGAAGGTGAAGAAGTCGTCATCGGCGATCCGGCCAACCCCGTCGGGGTGGTACGGGTGGCCTCGGTGAAGGGTGATCGGGTCCGACTCGCCATGGATTTCCCCCGTGAGGTGGAGGTCCATCGCCGCGAAGTCGCAGATCAGATCATGGCGGACAAACCGACGGTCGTCGGCAAGATCCGTCCCGCCGGCCAGAACCCCTGACACCATCTGCACCCACGAAAAAAGTTCGTGACGTGCGGTGGGAGCACGTCACGAACCGGGAAGGGTTTGACCCGTCTGGTCGAAGACCGATCGGGCCGATGTCGTACCGAGGGTTCTGCAGACCGCTTCGGTACGTGCCCGACGTGTGTGCGTCGGGTGGACCTTGAAGGAGCAGGCGTCGTGGCGATCCATGCCTGACGCGGCTGCCCCGAACGGATCATCCGTGATCCGTTGCCTCGGGCATTCGTCGTGACCATGTCATGCAGGTACTTCGCCACAGGTCCTGCAATGGCGAAAAACCCCCTGAAAATACGGGCGATGCAGCCATCCTTGGCCCATCCGCTCCCGTGCACGGGTCGAGCTGGCTTCCCTGCCCGCTCGAAGCACGCCGGTCCAGCCGGCCATGATCCGACGTTGCCGTCGACAATGCGACGATCGATCCCGTCAAGGATTCGAGTCGCGAACTCCTCACTGCTGTTCCCCCCCGCCCCGCTGGATGGCCCGCCGGGCCCGGAGCATGATCTCCGCCTGCGCGGCGAACCGTGCTTCCCGGATCGTGGCCCAAGCGGCCGGGTCGTGGACCTCGAGATGGTCCTTGACGCCCAGCACGACCACCATGTTCTCCAGCCCCGCCATGCGAAGCATGCGGTCCGGAATACGAATGCGGCCGGTCTTGTCCAGATCCACCCGGGCGGCCTGGGAATAGAGCAGCTGCTCGTACTCGAGCAGGTCCTCGTTGGGCACCAGCGACTGCTCGGTCGCGGCCGCCATCTGCTCGAAGGTCTTCTCTGGCCAGATCCACAGTGACCCCTGCTGGCCGGGAGCGACGTAGAAAGCCGATCCATGGATCTCGGGGTCCAATCGACCGCGAAGATCCGAAGGAATGGCCAGACGCTGCTTGGCGTCGATCGAGTGTTCGTATTCCCCTGTAAACAGCACTCATAGGTCCTCTGTGTTTCAGTTTGGGAAATTAGCCCACTTCGCCCCACATTTCAACACTTTTCCTCAAGAACCTGCCTCGATTCCCACAATGCGTTGTTCAGATGGTCCGAAAATTCGGCCCATCTCCTTGATGTAAATGGACTTATCGAACGGAAGTCTTTTTTTGCCCCCTTCAGAGCCCCCCCCTCCAAGGCGCTTTCGGCCGAAAGCCGTAATCACACCGGCAGCAGATCGGTTTTGGGGCCAGACTTGAGTGGGCTCCTTCTGGGGGGGAGCACGTTTAGAACGATCTGATTTCGGGGAATCATGATGGTCAGTCGCAACGTGATCGCGAACGTCATCAGTCGCATACCCAGCGGTGGATTTCTGGTCACCGCTGCACACGAAGACACCAGAACCGGCGTCATGACCTCACGGGTGCAGGTGTGCAGTGAAGAACCGCTGCTGCTGATGATCTCCATTCCCCGTGGCACCCCGATCGAACCCCTGCTGCGTGATAGCCGGTGCTTCGGACTCTGCCGACTGCTCGGTGACGATCGACTGGTGAAGCGACGATTCAATCCCCCTCCCCAGCGGGGCGACGACCCCTTCGTCGCCATTCCGACCTCACAGCTGGTCACGGGGGCCCCGATTCTCCATCGCTGCGAGTACTTCATGGATTGCGAACTGGTGGGACATCTGGCTCCGGAGGCCGACTGCCGCATCTACCTCGGTCTGGTCAAGGCCCTGGGGACCGTCAAGGACCCGGACAAGCCGCTGAAGTACAAGGTGCTGGAGCCGCAGGACGATGTTTCCACCGGCAAGAAGATGTCAGTGCACTGAATCATCGACCCGAGGTCGACCTCGCCCTATCATCGTTCGGATGAACAGCGAGCACGCCCCACACCCCGCCAATCTCCTCGGCATCGACTACCGCCAGGCGGCCGTCGACATGGGACCGCCTCCAACTCCGATCGTCGACGCGCATCTCCACATCGGCGGAACCAGGGCGGCCGAGCTGTACCGGGACGTGGCCACGTCCTGGGGTGTCCGGCACTGCATCTCGATGACCCAGTTGGAACAGGTCGATGCCGTATCCGCGGCGATGGGCGACATGGTGCAGTTCATCGCCATCCCGTCCTTCTCGAATCCGGACCGGCGGGTTGCCCACGGAACCGATTTCATGGACCGGATCCGGACCTTCCGTGCCCTGGGATCGAAGATCGTCAAATTCTGGTGTGCTCCCCGGGGCGTCGAATACGGCGAGGAGGTCGGTGATCCCGGGCTGCTGCGACTGGACAGTCCGGTTCGCCGCGACGCGATGGATCTCGCCGCGTCGCTCGACATGATGTTCATGGTGCACATCGCCGACCCCGACACCTGGTTCGCCACCCGCTACAAGGACGCGGACCGTTTCGGAACCAAGGCCGCCCAATACGACGCCCTTGAGGAGCTGCTCGACCTTTACCCGGTCCCCTGGATCGCCGCCCACTTCGGCGGATGGCCCGAGGACCTCGACGTACTGGACGGACTGCTCGAGCGACATCCGAATCTCCATCTCGACACCTCGGCCACCAAGTGGATGGTGCGGGAGCTGAGTCGACACGACAGCGTGCGCTTTGCCAGCTTCCTCACGCGGTGGTCGGGAAGGATCCTGTTCGGATCGGACATCCTCACCTCCGACGACCACCTCGTGGCGGCTCCCGACGGAAACGAGATGACCGCCAAGGCATCCTCGCTGAAGGAGGCCTACGACCTCTACGCCAGCCGCTACTGGGCCCTGCGAACCCTGTTCGAATCGGACTACGACGGTCCCTCGCCCATTGCGGACCCCGATCTGGAAATGGTCGATCCCGAGGCTCACGGCCCGCTGGATTCACCGACGCTGCACGGCCATCATCTGTCCGGTGAGCTGCTGCGGATGATCTACGCCGATGCCGCCCGTGGCCTGGGCCTGCTGGAACCCGATCACTCGGCCAGCAAGGCGTAGCGTTCGAGCAGCCCTTCGCACCAGGTCGTCATGTCGACCAGTAGCCCGCCCGCATCCACGCGGCGGGCACTCCCTTCACGCAGCCAACGGGCCGCATCGCTCTCGGCGTCGTCCACACCGGCAAACACCGCACCGGTGGCAGCCAGCTCCGCGGCGGCGGGATGACCGCGTCCGAGCAGGACCGGCCGGGAGGCGGCCAGCGCCTCGAGGATCGGAATCAGTCCGACGATCTCACCGCACCGATCGGTGGTCCCCTGGGCCAAGGCGCAGCCGATGGACGAGATTCCGCCCTGCGTGACATCCTCCCTCACCAGCAGCTGCCCACGATCCATGTCGTCCAGCCATCGAAGCCCGTCCTCGAAGCCGCCCGTCCACTCCGGTGCGACGACCCGAACGTCGCCCCCCGCCACCGCCAACCGGACGGGGACACCGATGAGCGATCTCAGCGAGGCCCGAGGAAGTCGATCGCCGATCATTCCGAACACCAGTGTTTCGTCACCAGCCCCCCAGGCCCGGCGTCGGTCGGGATCCATCTCCGACCGTTCGATGTCGAAACCGAACGGCGCCACTCCTACCTCGAGACCGTACGCACGCAGGGCATCGGCCATGCCGCTGCTTCCCACCTGCAGCTCGAGCGGTACGAGATGCGACAACTCGATCAGGTCGACCGGCAGCGACGCGTCGATCTCCATCGAATCCAGAGTGCAGAGGGTGGGAGGCCCACCCCCGCAGGCCGCACGGAGACGCAGCGACGCGTCTCCCCAGCAGTGGATCAGATCGATGGGATGTCCGGCATCCGCCCACGCTTCGAGCACGCGCCACAAGGGCTGACCCGACAAGCCGCTCACCAGACGCGTCTGGTTCAGACGGCCCGACGTGGGAGGCAGGCACGGCTGCCGCCTCGCACCCCCGCCGACCTCGAGCAGGACATGTTCACCCCGGGCCTGCAATCCATCGATGGTCCGATGGACCAGCCGATGCAGGCACCGGCCATCGGTTCCGGGCTGGATGTCCACAAGGTGGAGTACACGCACGGGGGTCACCGTGGCTCGATGCGACCGCCGAGTTCGGACACCGTGTAGGTGAAGAACAGCTTGGCGATCTCGTCACCCGTCGTGACGGCCAGCCGATCGTTCAGATCATTGCGGGTCGAAATGGTGTGGAAACCGTGCGGATCCACGTTCGGCAGATCCACGACGAGCTGGTAGTAGCCGTAGCTGTCCGCGGAGGAGGGATCCGGAAACAGCCGCTCCTCGTTCTTGACGTCGATGACCCGGACCCGGCAGATCGCCTTCGGCTCCGGCGTCTGACCGTCACGGGTCAGGGCGAACTCGTCGACACTGACGAAGATGATCTGCGTCGCCCCGACGGCCTCCCCGATCGCGTGCACGGACAGCAGCTTCCCGGCCCGATCGTGGCGACTCGAGACGCGAATGGCGTCCCGCGCGGGGATCATGTTCTCCCTTGACACGACCCCCTCCTCCATGAGGACGGTGGTCGCCTCCTCGGCGATGACGCGACGCAGACGGGTGGGGCTGATTCGGTTCCGACGGTCATCGAGAAACACGACCGTGGGTACATCCTGCAACTGGTACTTGGCCTCGATCTCCGGTTCGGGCTGGGCCACGAAGCTGACGGCGGACACGATGTTGCATCCACCCAGTTCGAGCAGCAGCACGGCGGCGAATACCCACGCGCCCAGCAGCGATACGATTCGGATGCTCATTGCGCTTGATCCAGTTCGGGCTTGTAGCGATCGGGGTACTTGGGCTCGAGATGCGGATAGAACAACCAGGCGGTCTGCTTCATGAACTCCGTCACCAGACCGGTCTCGATGACCTCCGAGGAGGCCGAGTCGCGGTCGAGCTGCTTGATGGTCGGAAACCTCGCGGTGATGTGGTAGGCATCGGCGAACTCGTCCGGGTTGTGCCCGTCGTCCTCGATGACACCGATGGTCGCCGCACACTCCCCATCCCAGATCCACCGGTTGCCGGGAGGATTCAAGCGGAAGGTGTGGATGTCAATCAGGATGATCCGCTGCACCTGCAGGGCCTTGAGCATGTCGCTGTAGGGCAGTGCGTTCCAGCGCGGAGTGGTGAACTGCCATTCACGGACCGCTCCGGAGGTCAGCACCCGAGCTCCGGACACCTCACGGGCGATGAGCCCACCCACCCCGGAACTGATCACTTCCGGCAGGAGCTGGTACTGATGCAGCGTGCCGAGATCGGCATCGACGATCACCGCTACGGTCTTGTGCTCGAGACCCTCGTAGCGGGGAAGCACCTCGACCAGCTTCTGGTACTCGAAGCTCTGGGCCATTCCACCGGCAAGGTAGAAGGCACCACAGCCCCAGCCGCCCAGCAGCGGAAGCACGAACAGGAATAGCAGCAGAAGTCGTCGCATCAGATGTGGCCTCGGAAACGAAGCATGGTATAGCCCCAGCTCAGAATCAACATGGCCAGAACCACCCAGGTGACCTTCATCGTCCAGAAACGGCACAGAACCCCCCCCAGAGGGGCTCCGGTGACCAGCACCACCAGCCCACCCACGAAAAACACCGCCGTGGCACAGGCCAGGAACGCCCCGAACGGCTGACCGGCGAAGGCCGAGACGAAGTCCCCGTGCACCACGTTGGCAAAGGCGGTCGTGAAGCCGCAGGTCGGACACGGAATGTCCAGATGGACGATCCAGCCGCAGGGCGGCAGTCCCAGTTGGGTGTGGGTGCCGATCCCTCCGGAAGCCGGTTGCAGCGTGGTGGCCACGCCCAGCACCGCACCGCACCCCAGCACCACGAAGAGGGCCACGGCACGCGGCGCGAACAGCAGGTCCAGCCATCCGGAACGGACGGCGGCGGCGTCGGGCTGTGATTTCACTCGGGCCATCTCGTCAAGGCTACCCGCTCGCGACCGGTACGGCAACGCTGAGCGGAACCAGCCGACCGGAGTGCGGGACGATCAGGAAAGCGGGCAGGAATACCAGGTCGACTCGGTGCCGACTTCGATCCGGGCCAGCAGGTGCAACCGCACATCACTGCCGTGCAGGTCGGCCAACTCCGGAGGATGCGAAGTGAAGAGATGACAGCACGGCTCCTGGACCGTCGCCGACACGAGCCCCGGGCAGGCCAGCGAGAGGAGTTCGCGATGATCCGTGGCCCAACGGGCCGCGACCTGGAGCTGTCGCAAATCGGACGACCGACCGAGACAATGAACCCGTCCTTCGTCATCCACGGCGAGTTCGACTTCCGGACAGGCGGGGCAACCGACCGGCAGGGCGACGAGATCCGCTACATGGCGGACCAGCCCCTCCGGCTCGGTGGCCGGGGGATCGACGTGCTTCTCGGACGGCGGATCCAGTTCCAGCGGTTCAAGCAGTTCGTCGGCCACCACCAGAGGTGGCGGAGGCACCTCGATCACGGGTTCGGGCACGCCCGACTCGACTGATGACGCACCCACCACCGCCGGGCCGTCCTCGCGGCCCGATGCATCGACCGCCGAGGCGGCAAGTCCCCGGTGCAGATCCGCCACGATTCCATCGATCCCGTGGGGATGATGCGGAAAGCGGCCGGCCTGCAGCTGATCGGCCGAGGCATCGATGCGATGAAGACTCTCGCGAATCGTGATCTCGAAGCCGAGCTGGTCGCGTACCGTCTCGGCCAGACGGGAACCGGTTTCCGCGGCCACCGAAGGAGGAGAACCCGCGAAACAGATCCCGAGGTCCAGCTGCACTGCATCCGGCAGGGCGGAGAACGACTTGCATAGTTGATACGCCGCGACCACCGCCGCCTGATCGGTACCGCTCAGTATCGTGATGCGATCGAATCCAGCCGTGGCGAGATGCACCACATCCCAGCCCGCGGCCGGCACCACCGCCCAGCGACGACAGCGGGCCGCCATCAGTTCGATCGCGGCTCCGAGGGAATGTTCCTGATCGGGCCGGGGAAGGACGGTGTCGGCCATGCACTGCAGTCCGATCGAGTCATCCTCCATGCGGAGCAGTCCGACGCCCCCGGCATCGGCGTTGAGTCCCCAGGCGCAGGGACCGAACCAGACCGCGGCCCGTACCGGCAGATGCCCGGGCAGTAGACATTCGATGCGCGGCTCGACTTCGATCGCCTTTGGAGCATCGAGAACCTCCGCCCCCGCCACCGGCGTCGTGAACAGGTCCGTCAGAGTTGCGAAGGGATCCGGTTGCGAGGTCATGGTGCGGGAGCCAGCGTAAAGCAGTTGGTGCTCGACCCGGTCTCGCCCGTGATCGTGGCCTCGTTGTAGGGATCGATGCGACTGCGGCCGTCGATGACCACCTGGTACCGGTACTGCCCGGGAGGCAGCGGCACGATCGCCTCGAAGCAGCCACGCGTCCTGTCGAACCGCATGGGAGTCGCCGAAGCGGACCAGCCGTTGAAATCAGCCGAAATCGACATGCTCTGTTCGGGCAGACCCGGCTGGCGAAAGCAGATTCCCTGATCGGTGATCACCACGCCGTAGTCGGGCGTCTCCGCCTCCGCCCCGGCGTCCGACGTCACCGGACCGACCGATGGATCCACGGCTGTCGAATCCGCCGGGACCGATGGTGCGGGCGATGCATCGAAGCCCGCCTGCATGCGCAAGGCAAGTTCTCCGACACGGGTCGAAGGCTGGACCTGAGGAGGCGGAACGGATGCGGCCGAACGACGGTCAAGCAGTTCCGGCTGCACCTGTGGCGGATGTTCGATGATCCATCGGGCCAGCGCGACGTAGTCCTGTTCCGCTTCGCTGCCCGGAGCGAACTCGGTGATGGGCTGCCCGAAGGACGCTGCTTCCCGCAGCGGCTCGTGCTCGCGGATCATCATCGGCAGCAGATGATCCGGGAAGTGCTGATGCAGTGCTTCGAGAATTCTGGAGGCCAGCCGCGACTCCGGATTGAACAGGGTCGGCAGCATGTTGCATTGGATCGGACGGGCGATCCGCTCGATGAGCGACTGGATGGTGCCCCACTGCCGCCGGGCTCCCCGCAGCGAGAAGTAGCCGGTCTCCACCGGAATCAGCGCCTGGGTGGAGGCACGCAGGGCGTTGTACGTGAGCAGTCCGATGGATGGTGAGCAGTCGATGAGACAGATGTCGTACCGGACCGAGCATCCCTGCAGGACACGGGCCAGTCGACGATCCCGGTCCGGCAGGGCGTACAGCCCGCCGTCGGGGGATTCCAGACCGGCCAACATCATCGTGCTGGGCAGCAGATCCAGCCCGTGCATGACCTCCCACAGCATCGGTCCGGGATCGAACCCCAGATCCAGATCCGAGAGCATTGCTTCGGCGATGCCGGTTTCGATCCTGGATTCCGGCACTCCGAGCCCGGCCGCGCAGTGGGACTGGGGATCCATGTCCACCAGCAGGGTTCGGACCCCCTGCTTGGCCAGCACAGCTGCGAGATTGATGGCGGTCGTGGTCTTGCCGCATCCACCCTTCTGATTGACGATGGCGATCGTTCGCACGGCGTGACCCTCCTGGCCGGTTTCGGCGCGGATCGCGCCGGGCAGCAAGCCAATGCTCCCGAACATCATCGGCGGGCGCGAAAACAGGCCTTGAATATGGGACGCTGGTCAGTCGGCTCCAACGGCCCGCCAGGCCGCCACGATGGCCTCCTCGGGCACGTCCGGCACGATGGAGACCCGTCCCGGGCAGTGCGGAACGATCAGCGTGTGGGAACCGCCGTGGGCCTTCTTGTCGAACCCCATCCGAAGCAGCAGTTCCGCAACCGGAACCGCCTGCGGCAGCTGGACCGGCAATCCGATGCGTTCCAGACGCCGGACGAACCCGTCGGCCCAGTCCCCCTCGAGCTGTCCGATGGCCCTCGACAGGGCGATGGCGGCGACCAGTCCGACGGACACCGCCTCCCCGTGGAGGAGATCCAGCGAATCGATCGGCTCGATGGCATGCCCGAAGGTGTGCCCGAGGTTCAGGACGGCCCGTCGGCCGTGCTCGTGCTCGTCTTCTTCCACCACCCGGGCCTTGATTCGGACCGCCTGATCGACCAGCCAGGCCGTCGCGGCAGGGTCGGCGGAACGTATGACATCGAGCCTGTGGTCGATTCCGTCCAGCAGATCCTGCGAAGCGATGACCCCGTGCTTGACGCATTCGGCCAAACCACAGCGGAGTTCCCGATCCGGAAGCGATTCCAGCAGTTCCGGGTCCGCGAGAACCAGTCGGGGCGGCCAGAACGCACCCGCCAGGTTCTTGCCCAACCTCGGCACGCCATCGTCGTCGGGCAGCGGCAGATTGACACCGGTCTTCCCTCCGACCGACGCGTCGACCATCGCCAGCAGGGTGGTCGGAACGTTGATGAAGTCGATGCCTCGGAGATAGGTGGCCGCCAGGAATCCGGCCACGTCCCCGACCAGCCCCCCGCCGACGGACACCACGAGATCGCTCCGCCCCAATCCGGCTCCCAGCCCAGCCTGGTAGAGCGACTCCACCGTGGCCATGCTTTTTCGATGCTCATCGGAGACGATGCTGCACGCCTGCACCCGGAATCCCGCCGCCTCGAGACCGGACGTGGCCCGGATCGCATGCGTGTCCGCCACGGCCGAGTCGGCCACCAGGAGCACCCGACGTCCACGGGCCACCTCGAGGGCCCGGGCCCCGAGGGAATGAAGCCCTCCGGGATCGACGACGACCTCGTAGCTCCCTCCAGCACATTGAACGGGTATTGAACTCATGGCCCCTCGGAGTTGCGTCGCATCATTTCCGCCATGGCATCGGCCGGATCATCCGGAAGTGATGGCATCGGCGGCTCCGGATCGACGTCGCCAAAGTTTCCGGTGTGCGGTGCGGTTCGTTTCGAACGCCGGATCAGCATCAGCAGGCCGAACATCAGGACCAGCAGCAGCGCGACCCCGCCGACCAGCCATACCGTCCGGGTGACGTAGGATCGGGCATCCTGCAACGCAGTGTCGACCGCACGTGATTCCGCGATCACCGCCCGTGGCTGTCCACCGATGAAGACCGGGTAGACCCGGGCATTCCCCTGCCGATCCTCCATCTGGAGCCGCTTGTAGAAGTAGCCCCCCAGCATCACATCGTCACCCGGCTGGAGGAGCGGCCCGCCGGGAAGCGGCGCGTAGACCATGACCGGACGACCGTCGGCGAGTCGTACAAACCACTCCTGAACGGTCTCCAGCGGACGATCGAGCTGCCGGACCTGCTCAAGCCGACCCTCGATGAGCATCAGAGTGCCGCGGTGCGCGGCCGGGGACGTGACAAGTTCGTCATGCTCCAACGCCGGCGGTGCGCCGGTCGATTCGACTCCGGCCGGCCAGTCACGAACGTGGTTGAGGAGGGCGAAAAAACCTGTATCGGGCGCGTCCCGATCGTCCTGGACCGCAGCGAGCGATTCCATCACCGCCCCCGGCAGCGGCGGAGGTGATTCCAGAACAGCAACGAGCAAGACCAATACGAGCATGGGATCGAATCACCCCTCGTGCAGAAACCCGCGGCGGTCCGCGGGTTTCTGTGAAACGACCCCAAGGGGATTCGAACCCCTGTTTTCAGGATGAAAACCTGACGTCCTAGACCTGACTAGACGATGGGGTCAGGCAGGATTGGCATCATACGGGATGATTTGCCCACAGGAAAGATGCCACCGACCCCCGTAACGCCCTTCCAAGGCGGCCCCTGGGCCCCGATCGAGCGGCCGGGGCCCCGTGGCACCGGTCAGGCCCGACAAGCCACCCCGCGGAGGCACCCGGAATCCGGTACGCCCCAGAACCCTCTCAAGTCGCTTTCCAGCAATGGCTTATGGCTATTTGGATGGAAACCAATCCCCTCCCGTTGCCGACGCGGCCCGGGCCGGCTACCGTGGCCATGTCTTGCCGGGGCTGTCAATCACACCCCGAGCATCGTGACAACAGCCTAGAAACGCGGCATTTAGCCGTGTCACGCCGTCGCCTGGAGAGTCGGAGCTTCCAGGCGACGGTTGCTTTTGACACGGTCGGCCCCGTTACGGCAGTACCCCTTCCGCCTTGTCAAGGAACCCGCGGCGATCTAGCCTGTCCGAACGAAGTACCGCGCATCACACAAAGGACACGCCATGCTGCTTGCCACCACCCTCACCCTCGCAACGGTCCTGCCGGGCTCCGGCTCGTTCTCACTGACCGAAACGGTCCCAAGCCACCGCGAGCAGAACCAGACACAGCGGGCCGAGGCGATGGCCTCCCTCGAATCGACCCTGCAGGCCGAATCGCAGCTGCGCATCGCTCCGGCGATGTTCCAGGACACTGCGGAAGCCCCCGCGGCCAGCAGCGTGCCTGCATTCGGATCCGAAGGGTCCATGCGATGGGGCGTGATCGGCGGCTGGGGCGTCGACGTCAAGGGCAGCAGCAACAACGAGCTCGGCATCGGCGTGACCTGGGAATACTTCATGGTCGACGGCTTTGCGTTCGCACCGGAACTGAAGCTCTGGGGCTTCTTCCAGGAAGGCGGAGACGCCTTCGGCGTCGGACTCGACCTCCTCTTCCAGTGGCACTTCATCCAGCGGGACACCTGGTCCATCTACGCCGACGGCGGAGTGGGACTGCTCGGTACGACCAAGAACGTCCCGATCAACGGTTCGGAGTTCAACTTCACGCCGCAGGCGGGCATCGGAGCCACGTTCGACGTGGGCAACAACAACCGTTGGATCGTGGGAGTCCGATGGCACCACATCTCCAACGCCGGCCTGTACACCGACAACCCGGGACGCGACAGTATCTACGTCTACACGGGCATCAATCTTCCGTTCTGAGCGGAAATCCGATCGATCAGCCTTCGTAGCGGGCGAAGACCAGCGATACGTTGTGACCGCCGAATCCGAACGAATTGTTGAGTGCGTAGCGGATCGGCCGCTCCTGCGCCTCATTCGCGACGAAGTCCAGATCGAATCCCTCGTCGGGATGATCGAGGTTGATCGTCGGCGGAAGCACCCCTTCGCGAATCGCATTGACCACGGCCACGGACTCGATGCCGCCGGCAGCGCCGAGGGCGTGACCGGTCATGGACTTGGTCGATGACATTGCGAGCGACTTCGCATGGTCGCCGAACAGCTCTTTCACCGCCGCGACCTCGGCCGCATCACCGAGGGGCGTCGAGGTGCCGTGGGCATTGATGTAGTCGATGTCGGTGACGGACAGCCCGGCATCCGCCAGGGCGTGCTCCATGGCCACCCGAGCCCCCGTTCCCACGGGATCCGGAGCCGCGATGTGATGGGCGTCACCGGTGATGCCGAAACCGAGCACCTCGCCGAAGATCTCCGCTCCGCGTGCCTTGGCGTGGGACTCCTCCTCGAGGACCAGCGCCGCCGCACCTTCGGACAGCACGAATCCGTCACGGTCCCGATCGAAGGGGCGCGATGCCTTCGTCGGCTCGTCGTTCCGGGTCGACAGGGCCTTCATGGCGGAGAAGGAACCGATGCAGAGGGTCGAGACGGCTGCTTCACCGCCGCCGCAGACCATCACGTCGGCGTTGCCGCGCTGGATGAACTGGAAGCCCTCGGCAATGGCGTGACCGCCGGAGGCACAGGCCGTGGCCGGTGAGGAGTTCACGCCCTTGAGATCCAGGGCAAGCGAGATGTTTCCGGCCCCGGCATTGGCCATCAACTTGGGCACGTTGAACGGACTCAGCCGCTTGGGTCCCTTGTTGATGAGCTTGAGGTGCCCCATCTCGATGGTGATGATGCCGCCGATGCCGCTGCCGAAGACCACTCCACGGCGATACGGATCACCGGAGTGGAAGTCGATGCCGCAATGCTCCGCCGCCTCCATGGCCGCATAGACACCGAGCAGCGAGTAGCGGTCCATCCGCTTGTGGTCGCCCGCGGGAATCCGCTTGGCGGGATTCCAGTCGGGGGAGACCTCGCCTGCGATCTGGGTCAACCACTCGTCACTGAGCGGGAACGCGGTGATCGGCCCCAATGCGGAGCGACCGTTCTTGAGACCGTCCCAGAGGGACGGCGCATCGTCTCCGAGACCGGTGATTGCACCGAATCCGGTGACGACAACACGACGCCGACCATTGGATGCCATGCTGCAAATGCCTCCCGTCGGGAACGGACTGTTACTTGAATCGCGTCCCGATCAGGCGGAGGAGGAGCTGACCGACATGATGTAGTCGATCGCCTGTCCGACCGTCTGGATCTTCTCGGCTTCGTCGTCGGGAATGGACGTCTCGAACTCGTCCTCGAACTCCATGACCAGCTCGACGGTATCGAGGCTGTCTGCGTTCAGGTCGTTCGCGAAGCTGGTTTCGCGGGTGATCTCACCACGATCGACACCCATCTGCTCCGACACGATTTCGATGACCTTGGCTTCGACTTCACTTTCGATCACGGTGAATCTCCTGAGTAGATCTGTACCCCACTGCGGGGGCTGCATTGTACCCGTATCGGGTCTGAGGGGGCAATTCCGCCACCAGGGCAAGAAAGAGCCTCAGCAGACCATGCCGCCGTCGACGGTCAGAACCTGCCCGGTCACGTACCCCGCCCCTTCGGACGCCAGATACGAAACTGCATGGGCGATGTCGTCCCCCTGGCCGAGACGCTTCAGCGGGATTCGCTTGGCGGCCTCCTCCAGCACCGCCGAACCGAGGGCCTCGGTCATCTCGGTCTCGATGAAGCCGGGGGCCACCACATTGGCGGTCACCCCCTTCGAGGCGAACTCCTTGGCGATGGTCTTGGTCATGCCGATGATGCCCGCCTTGGCGGCGGCGTAGTTGGCCTGACCGGGGTTGCCGATGAGACCGGTGACCGAACTGATGTTGATCATGCGGCCGAACCGACCCCGCATCATCGGTCGGGCGGCCGCCCGGCAGGCGATGAAGATGGATCGCAGATTGACGTTCAGGACCTCGTCGAAGTCCTCATCGGACATGCGGAGCATCAGGCCGTCGCGGGTGATGCCGGCGTTGTTCACAAGGACGTCCAGGCGGCCGTGATCGGACGCCACCCCTTCCACCATCGCCGTCACGGCATCTCCGTCGGAGAGATCGCAGGGGACGGCGCATGCCGCCCCCCCCGCCGCCTTGATCTCCGCCGCCAACTCTTCGAGAGGACCGGCGGAACGGGCGACAAGCACGACGTGATGTCCATCGGATGCGAGACGGGTGGCGATCGATCGACCGATGCCGCGACTGGCGCCGGTCACGATGGCCACTCGGGAATCCGTTGCTTCAGCAGGAGGAGTCATTACCAGGCTCCGATACGGGAGAAGGAGAAAAGCGGATCATCGGCATACGCGGGACGCAAAGTCCACCGCCGGGCATCAACCGCCACCGGGAGGGCCTCCCGGGGTTCGGGGACCACCGGGGGTTCGGGGACCGGAAGGGCCCAGCGGAGACGGGCCGCCCGGACGGGACGGTGCCCGGGGTGCGGACGGCGCCGCGTTGCCGGAGGAACTGCTGGTGCTCTGTTCGGGCTGTCCGAGATCGTCGAGCATGTCGTCGTATTCACTGCCCCGATCTCGCTCTTCCTGCAGGATGGCGAACCACGACTCGACCAGGTCATTGCCGCTGAGGCGGTCGACGACGTTCGGAAGCTGGGGCGCACTGGTGAAGGAGGACCCGCCCATTGCATCCTTGAAGTACCACATCTGGGCCTGGTAGCCGTCGTCGAGCAGGTACATCGCCAGGACGCAGGGACGACCCTCCGGGCTGACCCCGGTCTCGAGGGTGACCTCGCGGATCCGGGCCACCACGGGAGCGAGCTGCCCGGCGTTGATCATGGCCTCCAGCTGCATGCTGTCCTGACTGCCCATCATCTCCCGCAGGGTGTCGGCCTGGCCGTTGACGAAGGCATCGAAGAAGACCAGCAGATTGCGGCGATCGTCGCAGTTGGGCGGTGCCTCGGCTTCGCTGAGCTGCACCTTCTCGCTGACCTGCAGTTCATCGCGGAGATCGCCCAGGGCGCACCGCGGACGCGGGGGGGGAGGCGGCGGAGGCGGAGCCACGGCGACCTCCTGCTTCTCCTCTTCCTCTCCACCGCACCCGGCCATCCCCATCGGGAGCAGGGCGAACAGCGTGACGAGCAGCAGCCCGGCGGCCGGCCGGGTCGTCTCAATCCATCGTGACCGTATTCGGTTCATCGTGTGTCTCCACCTTGACCCCTCGGTCGACTCGTCGCATGAGGCCCTTCAGGACCTTGCCGGGAGCCAGTTCATCGAACGCCTGCACGCCTTCCTCGATCATGGCGGCACAGGACTGGGCCCATCGTACCGGCTGGGTTATCTGTTGGACGAGCAGCGACTTGATTTGTTCCGGGTCGGCCGAATCGTGCGGGCGGGCGGTCACATTGCTCCAGACCGTGGCCGCGGAAGGCTTGAAATCGACCTCGGCCAGGCGATCGGCCATCGCATCGGCCGCGGGCTGCATGAGCGAGGAATGGAACGCCCCGGCCACCACCAATTCCTTGGCCTTGAAACCGGCCTCTCCGGCCCGTTCGAGCGCAGCGGCACAGGCCTCCGCATCCCCGGACAGCACGATCTGCCCCGGAGCGTTGAAGTTGGCCGGCACGAGCACGTGTCCCCCGCCAACGGCTTCGACGACCCCCCGACAGAAGGATTCCGCCTCGGACTCGTCCGCCCCCATCAGGGCCACCATCGATCCGCGGGACGCCTCGGCGGCCTCCTGCATCAATCGCCCACGCTCCGCCACCAGTCGGAGACCGTCCTCGAATCCGAAGACGCCCGCCAGATGCAATGCGGTGTACTCGCCCAGCGACAATCCGGCGTAGGAGCCCGCCTCGAGGCGAAATCCCTGCTCGACGAGCCCGGCGTGGCATGCCACCGAACAGGTGTAGATCGCCGGTTGGCTGGCGTCGGTCTTGTTGAGACGTTCCGCTGGCCCCTCGAAGCACAGCGTGCTCAGAGCGGTTCCCAGGGAATCACTGAGCACCTCGTCGGCTCGATCGAAGATCGCACGCGACGAAGTGCAGGCTTCGGCCCAGGCCCGCCCCATGCCGACGGCCTGAGCGCCCTGTCCGGGACAGATGACTGCGTGTGAAGTGTTCATGGGAAGCATGATAGCAGGCGTGGAATCAGACCTGCCAGACGCTGCTCGACCAGGTCATCCCGGCACCGAAGGCCACGAAGACGACCTTGTCGCCGGGATTGATCCGCCCCTGCTGCATCAGCTCGTCGAGACAGAGGGCCACCGACCCGGCCGACGAGTTCCCGTACTTGTCGATGTTGATGTAGACCTTGTCGTCGGGAAGACCGATCTTCTCCTTGGCCGACTCGATGATCCTGATGTTCGACTGATGGCAGACGAACTGGGCGATGTCGTCCACCTTCAGGCCGGTCTGCTCGAGTGCATCCTCGATGACGTACTGGAACTTCGAGACCGCAAACTTGTAGACCTCGCGGCCGTTCATGCGGAGGTAACCCATGCGGACGTCCGATTCAGGCGCTCCGGGTGGTACGTCCTCCTCACGACGGGGCATGTAGAGGCTTTCCCATCCCCTGCCGTCCGCCTCGATCTTCTGGTAGATGCAGCCACGCTCGGGATGTTCGTCGTCCCGGACCACGACTGCGGCTCCGGCGGCGTCTCCGAAGAGGATCGAGACCGTGCGTTCGGTGTAGTCGATGTAGCGGCTGAGGGTGTCGCATCCGACGATCCCGATGGCACGGTGCCGGCCGGATCGGATGAGCGAATCGGCGATGTTGAGGGAATAGACGAAGCCGCAACAGGCCGCATTGAGGTCGAAGGCTCCCGCCGGCTGGGCGCCGATCGCCTCGATCAGGCGACAGGCATTCGACGGGCATCGCATCTCCGAGGTCAGGGAAGCCACGATCAGCAGGTCGAGATCGGACCCCGTCATGCCGGCGGCATCGAGGGCGGCGGTGATGGCCCGACGCTCGATGTCGAGCGTCGTCTCTCCCTTTTCCTGATCGAGGATGTGGCGCTGGTGGATTCCGGTGCGCTTGACGATCCATTCACTGGAGGTGTCGATCATCTGCTCGAGGTCGGTGTTGGCCAGGACCTTCGAGGGGACGGCGGACCCGGTGCCGGCGATGCGGACCCCGAAGGGGGCTTGGCCGGACATCAGGCTTCAACCTCGACGCTGCCGACGAGATCGGTGATCGATTCGTTCACCCCCGCGGCGAGATACATGTGCGAACGCCGGATCGCGTTGGTGATGGTGCGGGCCTTGCTCGAACCGTGGCAGATCATGCAGAGACCGTTCACGCCCAGCAGCGGAGCGCCTCCGTACTCGTGGTAGTCATACGCGGAGTAGAGCTTGTGCACGATCGGCTCGAACTGACCGGCCATGGACGGATCGACTCCGTCGATCTCGCGCCGGATCATCCGGAAGATCCCGCTGGACAGCCCCTCGCTGAGCTTGATGACGACGTTGCCGGTCACTCCATCGGTGATGACCACGTCGGCCGCTCCGTCGAAGACCGCTCGCCCCTCGACGTAGCCGATGAAGTTGATCCCGTCGGTCTCGCGCAGCATGTCGCGGGCGGCCTTGAGCTGTTCGGTGCCCTTGGCCTCCTCTCCACCGACGTTCATCAACGCCACCCTCGGCGACTCGATGCCCAGCAGGTCGCGGGCGTAGATGGACCCCATCACGCCGTACTGGTGAAGGTGGGACGGCTTCGGATCGATGTTCGCGCCGACGTCCATGAACACCACGGGGCCGCCGAAGGTCGGCATGACGGCCGCGATGCCGGGGCGTGCGACGTTGGGCAGACGACGCATGTGCATCTGGGCCGCCGCGACGAAGGCCCCGGTGTTGCCGGCCGAGATCACCGCGTCGAGACGCTGGTCGCCGGCCTTCCTGGAGGCCATCCGGCAGAGCCGGACCATGGAACTGTCCTGCTTGGTTCGCACGGCTTCGACCGGCGACTCGTCCATTCCGACCGTCTCGGTCGTGTGCACATATTCGATGCGGATGTCATCCACGCCGGCCGACTGGGCGGCCGAACGCATGCCATCCTCGTCTCCGAAGAGCACGAGACGATCACCCTCATCGAGCAGCGGCAGGGCATCGAACCCGCCCTGCAGGATGGGATCAGGTGCCAGGTCGCCACCCATGACGTCCAGACCGATTCGCATGGATTACTCGATTCCAGATGCGCGGATCGAAAGTCCCGGCCGCACGTACCCGCATTCGCGACAGGCGCGATGGGGATGCTTCTTGCTCCCGCAGGCCGGACAGATCGACATGAGCGACCGTTGCAGGGCGTGGTGTGAACGACGCTTACGCTTGCGGCTCGGTGATGTCCTGAATGCTGGTACAGCCATTGATCGATTCCTACGTTTGGGCTCCAAACCCCCTACCCGGGGGCTCAGGAGGACACAACAATCTACGTGGTCGTCATCGCCCTGTCAATGCATCCATGGGGCCAAACCGCCCTGGCGCTGCCGCCAGAGCCGATCGGAGATCGTCACATCAGGTGAAGCCAGTCCTTGAAGAGGAAGTCGAACCGTTCGGTGAGCAGCGTGATGCGTCCCATCACGGTCAGACCGAACGCAGCGCCGAAGGTGATCATGAGGACGAAGATGCCGCCCCGGGCCGCCTTGCCGACGACACCCTTGTGCTCCATCGAGAAGAAGAAGTACACGAGGCACAGCAGCACGCCGAGCAGAATGACCACAGCGCCCATCGAGGGCCAGAACAGGAAGTCTCCCGTGGCGTTCTCGACCCACAGCGTGGTGATCGTCTGCTTGATCTGCAGCAGGAAGTCCGATTCGAGGTGCGATGTCAGACGGAAGCCGGCCGTCGCCCCGATGATGAACGCCAGCGGCCACCGCGCGATCCAGCCACCCTTGGGGAGCAGTCGACACACGAGCATCACGCCGAGCACCGCGGGAATGAGATAGACCCAGTCCCAGGTGAAGGACCACGGCAGGCCCGGCGACGTCCAGTCTCGGACCAGATCCGGGAAGAGGTTCACCATCAGCTGATCGACGATGCCGGTGTAGAAGGCGTACGCCATCGCGTAGCCGGCGGACGATCCGACCAGAATGGCCTCGGCCGTCTTGTAGAACACGTTGTCTCCGAAGAGGAACGACATGATCGCCAGGGTGAGGATGGCCGACAGCCAGATTCCGACGGTCCGACTCGTGGAGAGCGTCGCTCCCTCGGGCCGCTGGTCGGCGGGCAGGTTGTAGGGCAGGCTCGACGTGACGTCCCAGGTGGACACGGTTCCCGTGGCCTGCCATGTGAAGTCGCTCATTGGACGTCCCATGAGGCTGGGAGCCACCGCACCGGCGGGTTCCTGCCCGGTGGGCAGCCAACCGGTGAAGGTGACGGAACCGGTCATGCGGACCATCTCGACGGAGGCCCCACGATCGATGGACGCCGAGACGCTGCCACGGATCTCCTCCGAGAAGGCGGCCCCCGCTTCCTTCTCCAATGCGGAGACATCGGCCTTGGAGGACAGCATCCGGGTCTCGGAGGCCGACGCACCGTAGTGAGCCAGCTCGCGTTCTCCCCGACTGCCGGCCGGAAGCCAGAAGTCGACGTCGGACAGACTGGACTCGTATTCGGTCCAGCTCTGCTCCTGGGAGACGACATACACCTTTCCGGCGTCAAGCAGGAAGCCGGCGGCGAACATGCCCACGATGATCAGGACCACGACGACGATCCAGCCCACCTTGCTGGAACTGGCGTCGGGTACCGGAGTAGTGGTGTGATCGGTCATCGGGTCCCCCCTCGCCTGCGATCGAGCAGGAAGATGAAGTTGCCCAGCAGGATCAACGCCAGCATCAGCAGGTGGGCCACGAACTGCGGCCCCATCCGCTGGAAGGCCGCCGTCGAAGAGAAGCGGGCACTCTTGAGTTCCTCGAGCGACGGGTACTCCTCGAGCATGATCTGCTCGTACCCCGCCGCCCCCTTGATGGCCGCCAGCAGGCCGGCCATCGGATCGGGAATGTACGGATACAGCAGCGGGGCCTGGACGCCGGTGCAACCGGCGACCATGGGCAGTCCCGCGGGGGTGGCCGCGTACTGCACCCACTGCTTCGCACCCGGATCGCCGGCACAGACGTTGACGATCAGGTCCATCGACTTCGCGGACTTGATGTTCGCGGTCATGGGGATGTTGTCCAGCGACTGCTTGCGGGAGTCGGTGATGAACAGCTGCTTCCAGTCGACGATGATGTTCTTGATGACCGCCTCGCCGCCGGGCTTGTAGCCGAACGACATGAAGTCGGTGCCGTATTCAAGCCCCTCGAACTCGGTCTCGAGGATCTTCATGGCGTCCTCGATGAAGGGTTCGCCCAGGGGCCAGAGGCACATGAAGTAGACCTTGTGACGCTTGAACCCGCAGTGGCGGGCGAAGGACATGGCCATGGGCAGCAGTTCGCCCTGCGACCCCGGGTCGAAGTCGAAGGAGACGAGGATGCGTGAACCGTCGGGGAGATCCTCGATGGCGTCGAAGACGCTGCGGTCCATCAGCGTGGCGCTGTTGGGCGGCAGGAACCGAAGCAGCAGCGGCACGGCGACCGCAAGCCCCATCAGCAGGAAGATCCATCGTCGGTCAAGGGTACGGAGGAAGTTCAACATGGGTCAGTCCTCCGATCCGAGGTAGGAACGATCGATGCCCAGGAGCACCTTCAGCGACGTGGACACGATGCCCAGGGCGATGCCGATCATGATGGCTCGATTGCCCGCCTTCTGGGGCACGTCGAGAATGGTCTGCGTCAGGTTCTCCAGCCGCAGACCGTTGACGAGCTGGTACCACCATCCGGTCAGATGGTTGTTCACCTCGGTGGCCATCGCCTGCTGCTCCGCGGTCATCTGGGCGAAGGTCGTCCCCTCCCAGGCCATGGCGGCGACCGGGGTGCCGTTCTGCACCTGGATGCCGATGGCCTGCACGAACGACTGACTCGCCTCGGGGAACGAGGCGACGTAGGACGTCAGGTCGGGCAGGAATCCGGTGAGCCATTCGCCGGCGTAGATCTGACCGAGCAGCACGATGAATGCCGTGCCCAGCAGCAGCGATGCCTCGATGTTCTTGGCCCGGAAGGCCCGGAACGCGGCGGAGGCGATGTAGAACGCGAGCATCGCGAACATCGTCGCCGTCAGCGGCTTGTAGACGTAGGAGTAGATCCACCAGAAGGGAACCCCCTCCTGCGAGACCAGCGGAGCGGTCCAGGGGTTGTCGGGCGAGGTCGCGGTCGGCAGGGCGCCGACCTTGAAGACGCCGATCAGCAGCGTGATGAAGAACGCGAGCAGCGTGATGGCCCCGTAGGCCCAGCCGGGCCGACGGTTGGAGATCTTCGCCAGGTTGAGCATGATGAGGTTGCCCGCCCCCAGCACCATCGCCGCGGCGGCGAGGATGATGAACATCTCCATCGCACTGGCGCCCCACTGTTCCGTCTTCGGAATGAAGTAGGTCGCGATCAGCAGGAAGCCGATCAGCGCCGCGATGACCAGAGGTATCGTCCGTTTGGCAAGCATCAGTTTCCTCCCCCGTCGCCGGCGGGCTGAGCGGACTGCTCAGCTTCCTGGGTCTGGTCAAGTTCGGCCGCGAGCATCCACTCGGGCACGAGGCCGTCCTCGCCCAGCACATTGTTGGTGATGTAGCCGTTGACGTTCTGCAGCGTCGAGCTGTCCCTGAAGATCCCCGAGAGCGTCGCGAACAGACAACCGAGGACGAGCAGCAAGGCCGCGATGACCTTCCCGACGTCCTGCCCCTTGAGCGACCCCAGCTGCTCGGGATCGTTGGACAGGTAGGCGGACGCCGCGAAGAACTCCTCGCCGATGAGGGTGTAGTCGCAGGCGGCCACGAAGAACGGCAGCTGCGACGGCATGGCCGTTCCTGCGACCTGAATGGCCCCGATCGAGTTCGCCGTCTCGGCGAGAATCAGGGATTCGGCGTAGAAGGCGCCCATGTAGAAGCAGGCCGCCGGCTTCTCGCGGACCATCACCCCCTGGACACCGGCGGTGTAGCCGAACTGCTCGTCGGTCAGGTAGTAGATGTTGTCTTCGTTGTAGGCATCGGGCCGACCTTCCCCGAGGTAAGCGGCCTCGACCGTCTCACGGGCCGTGGTCATCACCAGCGAGCGGGCCGTGGGCACCTTCAGTTCGGCGTCGTACTGGGCCGCGGTGCGGGCCACGTTGGACAGCACGGTGATGCCGGCGACGGTCTGGATGTCGTTGATGTCGAGGATGCCTGGGACGAAGAGCACCGGCTTGCCCATCTCGGTCGATCGACCGACGGCTTCGGTCACGGCTTCGAGTCCCGCGATGGGGCGAACCTTGATCTGGCCGCCCCGCTTGGCGTAGAAGACGAAGTAGATGATGACCACGCTGATGAGCAGCATGATGATCAGGAACCAGATCTTGCCCTGGTTGATGTACTCCATCGTCGGCACGACGGGCATCGCGGTGACCGCGAGCGTCGAGAAGGTGCCGCCGGGCCCGGTGGCCGCCACCGCGTACATGTACGACACACCGCCCTCGACGTTCTCGTCGAGGAACGAGG
>TARA_B100001121_G_scaffold6477_1_pt1 | contig 32278 bp, 33 predicted proteins | sample TARA_B100001121 | Tara Oceans TARA_B100001121 (sample SAMEA2622817) | marine metagenome | biome: marine biome (ENVO:00000447); feature: surface water layer (ENVO:00002042); material: "saline water (ENVO:00002010), including plankton (ENVO:xxxxxxxx)" | depth 5 m
TGGAAAAAATGCTTATAGTACAAATTAGCTCTAAATCAAGAATTATGATTAAAAAAATGCGTAAAAAAAGCAGTAAAAACAGGGTTTTTTGATGCTAAAACTATCCGATATAAAATAATTAAAAAAAATGAATTTTATTCAACTAAAAATTGTTGGTTTTTTTAAAAAAAATCTTGAGGTTTTCTTATTAATAGTTCTTTTAATAGTTACTGTTTTTATAACACAGCTTTATAATTCTAATACAAAAAGAATTCAAAGAGATTACCTGGAAATTATAAGAAATTCGTACTTCAAAAAAACTATTAGCTATTTTTTTTCAAATTTAAAGCCAAAATTTGAAGATATTGAATATAAAATAAAAACAGGAGATAATCTTGTAAACATATTAAGTAATCTTTTAGTCGACAAACAAGAAATACAAAAAATTGTTAAATTATTAGAAGAAAGTGGAATACGAAACTTATCTCAAAACAAAGTGCTCAAATTGACGTTGGAAAATAATAAAAACTCAATAGGAGTATCTAATATCTTAATACCCGTAAGTAAATCGAAGAAATTGCAAATTTATAAAGATTATGAAAAAAATACTTTTTTCAAAAATGAAATAATCACTAATTTAGAGAAAAAAATAGTTTTAAAAGAGGGTATAATTAAATCAAGTCTTTATAGAAGTGCTACTCAAGAAAATATTAGTCCAAATATAATAATAGAATTTGCAAGACTTTATGGTTTTCAAGTTGATTTCCAAAGAGATATAAGAAAGAACGATTCCTTTCAATTAATATATGAAACTTTTATTGATGAAAATGGAAAAGTTTTTGAAAATGGAAAAATTCTATACGCAAACCTAATTTTGCGAGGACAATACAATCAATTATATTACTTTCCTAAAAAAAAATTTGATGGTCATTATGATGAGAATGGAAAAAGTGTTAAGAAAGCCTTAATGAAAACTCCAATTAATGGAGCTAGATTATCCTCATCTTTTGGAATGAGGAAGCATCCAATACTCGGTTATAACAAAATGCATAAGGGCACAGATTTTGCTGCACCAGAAGGTACACCAATTATGGCATCTGGTGACGGTGTAATAACTAAAGCTGGTTGGTGTGGAGGTGGAGGAAATTGTGTAAAGATTAAACACAACAAAACTTATCAAACTATATACGCTCATATGAAAAATTTTTCTAACCTGGCTGTTCCAGGAAATAGAGTTAAGCAAGGTCAAATAATAGGTTACGTTGGGTCAACTGGAATGTCTACGGGTCCTCATCTCCATTATGAGGTTATAGAAAATGGCAAAAAAATAAATTCGCAACTTCTTAAACTTCCTCCTGGAAAATCTTTAGACGGAAATAACAGAAAACAATTTGAGATAGTTAGAATAAAAACTGATGTACTAAAATCTGATTTAGTTGCAAATTTTTAAACTGTATCTATGGGAGTTTGGGATTTGTCTTTCTGTTTTTCTTTTTGTTCAATTGAAATTCTTAAAAAATGGTCTGCGTACTGATAATAATTTTCCGATAGAATTTTATCCCCATTAGATAGCGCTTCTCTTGCTAGCTCATTATACTTTAAAATTAATTTATCAACATTTCCATTATTTCTGTTATTCTTTCTCCTAAATCCATTTTCTCTATTGCCAAATTCTGAGTTTAATCTGCTAATATTATTTGATCTTTTAAAAGATCTATCTTGCATATTTCTATTTCTAATTCTTTTTTGGTTATTTTTAAAAGGTCTCATGACTGTGTTAAGAAATTTTTGTAGATACTATACATCTATCGTATTTTGAAAAATCTTTAGTTATTTTATTTATATAAAAATTATTTTTTTTTAATATATTATTCACTTTGTATTTTTGATTGCTACCAATTTCAATAATTAATTTTCCATTTATTTTTAATAATTGTGAAGCTTTGGTTATAACTTTCGCCAATATTTCAATACCGTTAATTCCTCCATCTAAAGCTTTTAAAGGTTCATATTCACTTACGCCCAAATATTTTAGCTGATGTTTTTCAATATAAGGAGGATTACTTAAGATTAAATCATATTTACCTGTTTTAAAATTGTCAACATCTGTTTTTAAAATTTTGATTCTATTATCAATATGATGTAATTTTGCATTAATTTCTGCTATTTTCGTGGCCTTCGCACAACAATCTATGGCTATCGCGGTGCAATATTCCCTCTCTTTTAAAACTGATGTTATCAAACATCCTGAGCCTGTTCCAATTTCTAACAGTTTTTTTTTTTGATTTTTTGAAATGATATTTAGAGTTTCCTCCACCAAATGTTCGGTTTCTGGTCTAGGAACAAGAACATCATTATTTATATAAAATTCGCTTTTCCAAAATTCTTTTTTTTTAATTATATATGCAATTGGTTCATTTTCTTTTCTTCTTTTGATTTTAGACAAAAAATTATTAAATTTAGAATTACTTATTTCTTGATTAAGGTTTAGTATTAGTTTTTCTCTTGAAATATCTAAACTCTCGCTTAATAAAAGTTCAGTGTCAATTTTGTAACTATTTTTTTGGTTAGATTTAAGTAAATTATAACCTTTATTTAATGCATGAAATAAATTCATTTTTCTAAATTCCTCAGTTTTTCATCTTGTGCTTGTAAATTAAGGTTTTCAACCATCTCATCAAATATCTCGCCTTCCAAAAAATCCTCAAGTTTATGTAAGGTCAAATTTATTCTGTGATCAGTGACTCTTCCTTGCGGAAAATTATATGTCCTAATTCTTTCAGATCTGTCTCCAGTACCAATTTTATTTTTTCTATCTTTAGATCTAACATCTTCTATTTTTTTTCTTTCAAACTCATAAATTCTTGATCTTAAGATCTTAAGACCTTTTTCTTTATTTCTAATTTGTGATTTTTCATCTTGTTGACTTACCACTATACCAGTGGGCAGATGTGTAATTCTAACAGCAGAATCTGTGGTATTAACGCTCTGACCTCCAGGTCCGCTGCTCCTAAAAACATCTATTCTCAAATCTTTGTCATCAATTTTGACATCAACCTCCTCTGCCTCTGGCAACACAGCCACTGTTGCAGCTGATGTATGTACTCTTCCTTGAGTTTCAGTGTCTGGAACTCTTTGAACTCTGTGAACACCGCTTTCAAATTTAAGTAAAGAATAAATATTGTTTCCTTTAATATTTGCTATTACTTCTTTTAATCCACCGGCTTCACTTTTCGATATACTAATCAATTCTAATGACCATTTTTTTTTATTACTTATTTTTTCATACATTTTAAATAGATCTGCTGCAAATAAACTTGCTTCTAGTCCACCTGTTCCAGCCCGAATTTCTATTATAACGTTTTTTCTGTCTGCTTCATCCTTTGGAAGTAAAAATAATTTTAATTTTTTTTCGTTTACTATTTTGTTTTTTTTAAGATCCTCTAATTCAATTTTAGCTAAATTTTTCATTTCTTGATCTGACCCAGGATCATTTAATATTTTTTCTAGATCGTTTAATGTTTCATCATAAGCTAAATAATGCTTAGCATTAACTAAAATTTCATTCAAATCTGAGTATTCTTTCGAAATTTTGGCGAAATTTTTTTTATCTACCTTGTCTGATGACAATTTATTTTCTAATAATTTATGCCTAGAGATTATTTCTCTTACTTTATCAACTGGTATCATTATTTATTTTTTATTTAAAATTTCAGCTTCTTTTTTTTCTATGAGAGAAACTACTTGAGATATTATTTCTTCATTTTTGATCTTTTTATTTTGTATACCATTTAGATACAGCATATTACTATCTTTTCCTCCACCTGTTATACCTATTTCAGTTTGAGATGCTTCACCAGGTCCATTAACTACACAACCTATTATAGATAGTGTTATTGGTGTTTTTATGTGTGCTAATTTTTCCTCAAGCTTTTTTACAGTTTCTATAACATCAAAACCCTGTCTTGCACATGAGGGACAAGAAATTATTTTAACACCCCTAGATCTTAAATTTAAAGATTTTAGAATTTCGTTTCCAATTTTAATTTCTTTAATTGGATCATCAGATAATGATACTCTTAAAGTGTCCCCTATGCCTTCAAGTAGTAAAACACCTAGACCAATTGATGATTTTACACTTCCTGGTATAAAGCTGCCGGATTCGGTAATTCCCAAATGAAGTGGATAATCTGTTTTTTTTGATAGTTGTCTATATGCTGCAACTGACAAAAAAACATCTGATGATTTTACGCTGATTTTAATCTGGTCAAAGTTGTTATCCTCTACTAATTTTATATTCCTAATAGCGCTCTCAACTAAAGCTTCTGGACAAGGTTCTTTATACTTTTTAAGGAGGTCTTGTTCTAGAGATCCAGCATTTACACCAATTCTTATTGAACAGTCATTATATTTTGCTGATTTAATTACTTCTTTTAATTTTTCTTTATTTCCAATGTTGCCCGGGTTTATTCTTAAACATTTTGCACCATTATCAGCAGCTTCTAAAGCTCTTTTATAATGAAAATGAATATCGGCAATTATAGGTACCTTGGAATGTTTACATATTTCTTTTAAAGCTTTAGTAGAGTCTTCATCGGGGCAGGAAACTCTAACCAGATCTGCTCCCTCATTAGCAAGATCATCAATTTGTTTTGTTGTTGCTTTTATGTTGGTAGTAAGCGTATTAGTCATTGATTGAACTGATATAGGGTTTGAACCGCCCACTTTAACATTTCCTACATTTATTTCTTTCGATTTCCTTTTCGAAATATCTCTGTAAGGTCTTAAGCTCATAAATTATTGCTCAATTTAAATTCTTGGTGAAGTATTTCAACAGATTTTTTTAAATTTTTTTTATTAATTAAAACAGATATTTTAATTTCAGAGGTAGATATAACCTCGATATTTATTTTTTCTTTTGCTAATGCTTTAAACATTCTATATGTAATTCCTGGTGTAGTTATCATTCCTACACCAACAATTGATACTTTTGAAACATTTTTATTTACTAACAATTTTTTAAATTTGATTGAGTTATTATTTTCCAATATTCTTCTAGTTTTCGATAAATCCTCTAATTTAATAGTAAATGTCAAATCTGTCTCTTTACTGTTAGCTGAAATGTTCTGAACCACCATATCTACATTAACTGAATTCTCATAAAGAGGTTTAAATATAGATGCTGCTACACCAGGTTTATCTTTAACTCCTATCAATGTAATTTTTGAATCATTTTTGGTGAAAGAAATCCCTCTTATAGTATTTTTACTAATGATATTTTTTTTTCTTGTTATAGTAGTTCCAATTTTTTTGGAAAAAGTTGATCTAACATCAATTTCAATTCTATTAAGTCTTGCTTCTTGTATTGATGCAGGCTGCATAATTTTTGCACCGAGTGATGCCATTTCTAACATTTCTTCATAGGATATTTTGTCAATTTTTTTTGCAGATTTTATTAAATTAGGATCAGTTGTATAAACACCTTCAACATCAGTATAAATTATACATTTTTCAGCTTTAAAAAACTTTGCACACAATATTGCACTTGTGTCTGAACCACCCCTCTCTAATGTGGTTATTCTAAATTCAGAATTCACTCCTTGAAATCCTGTAACAATTGGTATTCCTCCTGATTTAAGATAATTAGTCAATTTATTTTTTTTTATCTTAACAATTCTTGATGAACTATAATTACCCTTGGTTAAAATTGGCAATTGCCATCCCAGCCAAGATCTAGACTTAAAACCTAGTTCATTAAGTTTACCAGCTATTAAGGCACAAGAAATTTGCTCACCAGTTGATAAAATTACATCTTTTTCTTCATTAGGAAAATTTTTTGAAATTTTTTTGGTTTTTAATAATAATTGGTTTGTAACACCGCTCATAGCTGAAGATACAACGATTACACTATATTTTTTGTTTATATAAGAAATAATTATTTTAGCTACTTTTGCGATTTTTTTTAGGGTTCCAACCGAAGTTCCTCCAAATTTTAAAACTATTATTTTCATTGCTATATATTATTTAAATTTTATATTTAGATAAATATTATCATAAATAAAAAGTCAACTATCAATGAAAAATATTACTGTTAATAAAAAAGAAATAGATAAATTTTCAAAATTAGCCTCAGAATGGTGGGACCCAAATGGAAAATTCAAACCATTGCATAAATTTAATCCTGTAAGATTAAATTATATTAAAAAGAGTATTTTAGATAAATTAGAAAAAGAAAGTAATAGAAAGTCTCTCAAAAATATAAAGATTTTAGATATAGGTTGTGGTGGTGGTTTACTTTGTGAACCCTTGTCAAGATTAGGTGCAAAGGTGATTGGTATAGATGCTTCAGAAAAAAATATAAAAATTGCAAAAACTCACGCAAAAAAAAGTAAATTGAAAATAAATTATTATTGCGCTTCACCAGAAAATTTTATTTCTAAAGAAAAATTTGATGTTATTCTAAATATGGAGATAGTAGAGCATGTTAATGATGTAAATTTATTCTTAAAGGAAAGTTCTAAGTTTTTAAAAAAAAATGGAATCATGTTTATTGCGACTTTAAACAAAACATTAAAATCCTACGTATTTGCAATATTAGGGGCTGAGTATATATTAAGATGGTTGCCAATTGGAACCCATGATTGGAGCATGTTTATATCACCTGGTAAACTTGTTAAATTATGTGAAAAAAACTCCTTATCTTTAGATGAAATTCTTGGTGTAAAATATAATGTTATTTCTGGTGACTGGAATCTCTCTTCTGATGATGATGTAAATTATATGGCAAGATTCAGAAAAATTTAATTATTTTTATCATCTATCCAGGGAAAAAATTGTGTTTCTATACCTTCTTCATTTAAATCTGCAATCTGCTCTTTAGTTGCATTTCCATAGATCCCTTTAGTTTTTTTTTTACTGTTGTAATGCAGTGATCTTGCCTTGTATGCAAAATCATCTCCTACATTTTCAAAATTATCTTTGATAAAGTTCTGAAATTCTAAAATTTTTTTTTTTATTTCTTGTTCCTTTTTGATTTTATTTCCTTCTTTAAAATTTAAACCTAATAAATTAGGAGCCATTATAGTTTTACTAATATCTTTAGAATTACAAAAGTGACAATTAAGATAATCTTTTTTTTTTAATTTTTCATATTCAAAAGATGATGAAAACCAACTATCAAACGATTTAGAACAACTGTTGCATTTTAGTCTATATTTAATCATTATTTAACTTCTGTAGTCAGAGTTTATTTCTAAATATTTTTTTGTGAAGTCCATCGTATAACAAGTGAAATTTTTTTTGCCCAAATTGATGTCTAATATAATTTTTATATTATCATTTTTCATGTATTCCTTGACACTATCTTCAGAATAGTTTTTTGCAACTTGTCCTTTTTCGAAAACTTTATAATCACCTAATATTAAATTTATAGCGTTGACATTTAAATCAACATCATTTTTTCCAGCAGCCATCATTATTCTACCCCAATTAGGGTCCTCTCCAGCAACCGCAGCTTTAACTAAAGCAGAGTTAGCAATTGAAAAAGCTATTTTTTTTGCATCCTCATCACTTTTACAGTTTAGCACATCTATTTGAATAAATTTTGATGCACCCTCGCCGTCGCTCACTACTCTTTTAGCTAAGTTTAATAAAACATTATTAACTGACTTATCAAAATCCTTTAATTTTGTATCGTTAACATTTGTTATGCTTTTATTTTTAGCAACCCCTGTAGAAAAAATTGTTATCATATCATTAGTGCTTGTGTCTCCATCGCATGTAATTGCATTAAAAGTATTATATATATTTTTTTTTAAAACTTTTTTTAAAATATTAGAGGACAAATTTGCATCTGTAAAAATATACGCAAGTGTTGTGGCCATATTTGGGAAAATCATACCTGAGCCTTTTGCTATACCGTAAATCTTTACTCTTGTATTACCTATTTTACATTCCTCCATAGCAAGTTTTGGTTTTAGGTCTGTAGTTAGGATGCTCATAGCAGATTTAATCCATAAATATTTATTTTGTGTATACTTTATTTTATCAACTAGGCTTTTAATAGATGACTTAATTTTTGTAAGGGGAAATGGTTCTCCTATAGTGCCTGTACAGCCAAATATAATTTCTTTAGGGTTTATTTTTTTAGGATTATCTTCATCTAATTTTTGTTTGTGAGTTAATAGCCTCGCTGTCTCCTCAGCAATATCCTTTAAAGAATTATAACCTTTTAAGCCTGTCAAGCAATTTGCATTTCGTGCGTTAACTATAAGTGCTTTAATTTTTTTATTTTTAATTGATAAATTCCATTTAATGTTTTCTGAAATTACTTTTGACTGAGTATATACAGATGCATACTCTGCTCCATTTCTGAAATAAAAAAGTACAAGATCATCTCTGCTGTTATTGTATAAATTTGCTGATGTGACAGAAATTGACAACCCATCAAGGTGATCTAGGTCTTGAAAGTCTGCCATTTTTGACTTGTCTCTTTTAGAAATTAAGAAATTATTTAAATTTATCGCCATATGTTTAAATTTGTTAATTTATGACTATATAATTATTTAAATATTAATGTATATGAAAAATTAAAAAATGCTTAATCCTATAAGTTTTATTAGTAAAATATTTAAAAGTAGCAATCAAAATGAGATTGACAAAATCCAACACCTTTTGAATAAGATAAATGATCTTGAGAGCGAAGTTTCAAAGTTAGATAACAAGGATTTTCCAGTCAAAACCAATATTTTAAAATCTAAACTAAAAAATGAATCACTTAGTGATGATATGCTGTGTGAGGCTTTTGCGTTAGTGAGAGAAGCATCTAAAAGACAAAGAGGGGAAAGACATTTTGATGTTCAAATATTAGGGGGCATAGTTTTACATCAGGGTAAAATTGCTGAAATGAAAACTGGTGAAGGAAAAACTATTACGATTGCTCTAGCTGCATATTTAAATTCACTGTATGGAAAAGGGGTTCATGTTGTAACCGTTAATGATTATCTTGCCAAAAGGGACTGTGAAGATATGTCAAAGATTTACAATTTTTTAGGAGTAAGTTGTGGTTTTATTAATAATTTTCAAGATGATGCAGAAAGATCAAAAAACTATGAGTGTGATATTACATACGCTACAAATAGTGAACTAGGTTTTGACTATTTAAAAGACAATATGAAACTTTCATTAGATCAAATTGTTCAAAAAAATAGAAATTATGCAATAGTTGACGAGATTGACTCTTGTCTAATAGATGAAGCAAGAACGCCGCTAGTTATTTCAGGACAATCTGAAGACACAAGCAAGCAATATAGATCTATAAACAGTTTTGTAAAAAATTTAAATTCATCTGATTATGAAATAGATGAGAAAGATAGAACTATAATACTTACTAATAGTGGTATAGATAATTTAGAGAGTATTTTAAGTAATATTGGAATTTTAAAAAATAATAATTTTTATGATCCTGCAAATCTTCATATTGTTCATCATGTAAATCAAGCTTTAAAAGCAAATTTTATTTTTAAGAAAGATAAAGATTATGTTTTAGCTGACAATAAAATCAAAATAGTAGACGAATTATCTGGCAGAATACTAGAGGGGAGAAGATATGGAGATGGGCTACATCAAGCAATTGAGGCAAAAGAAAATGTTGATATTGAAATAGAAAATCAAACACTCGCTTCAATAACTTATCAAAACTATTTTAAGCTATATGAAAAACTATCAGGTTGTACCGGTACAGCTTTGACAGAGAGCCAAGAATTTTTTGAAATATATAATTTAAATGTCGTATCAATTCCTACAAATAAAAAGATGGTAAGAAAAGATTACAATGATAAAATATTTAGAACCGAAACAGAGAAACAAAAAGCAATAGTAGAACTAATAATTCAATGTAACAAAGTAGGGCAACCTACTTTAGTTTTCACATCAAGTGTAGATAAATCAGAAATATACTCTAAACTTTTGAAGAATAAAAATATCGAACATAATGTTTTAAACGCAAAAAATCATGAAAAAGAAGCTGATGTTATTGCCAATGCTGGAAAATTAAACTCTGTAATAATAACAACAAGTATATCTGGAAGAGGTGTAGATATTAAACTAGGCGGTAAAAAGATTAATTCAAATAACATAAATAATGATGAGACAAATGATGAAAAAAACAAAGTAAAGTCACTGGGTGGTTTGTATGTTATTGGTACTGAAAGAATGGAATCTAGGAGAGTCGACAACCAAGCAAGAGGAAGATCAGGAAGACAAGGAGATGAAGGAAATTCAATTTTCTTTGTAAGCTTGGAAGATGATTTAATGAGAATTTTTGGCTCAGAATCTGTTAATAATATGTTAGAAAAGCTTGGACTTAAAGATGGTGAAAGCATTGAGCATCCTTGGATTAACAAAGCCATAGAAAGAGCTCAACAAAAAGTAGAAACAAGAAATTTTGATATTAGAAAATCTCTTTTAAAATTTGACAACGTACTTAATGATCAAAGACAAGTAATTTTCAGTCAAAGAATGGAAATTTTAAGCACAGATAAAATAACTCAATTTATAGATAAGCTACTTGAAGATGAAATAAAACAAGTTTTAATCGAAAAAAACAAATCAGTAGATGTTGAAAAAAATAAAGTTTTGAAAGGTAAATTTGAAATTCTATTACAAAATAATGAAAAAAATTATTTAAATAAAATTTTATCTTCAAGTAATAAAGAAATCGATGTTGCAATTAAAGAAATGTTCTTAAATAAAAGAGATTATAGAATTTCTAAGATATCCGAGTCTGGTAACAAAGATCTTGAAAGAAAGATATTTTTGCAAATTATAGATTTAAACTGGAAGAATCATATTCAATACCTTGAACAACTTAGACAAGTAATTGGTTTAAGATCTTATGGTCAAAGAGATCCTTTAGTTGAATATAAAAAAGAATCTTTTGAGTTATTTGAAAATTTGATGGATAAAATTAGGCAGGATACTTTGGTATTATTATTAAATTTAAGAATAGCTGAAGATGCCATAAAACCAAAAGCAAGCCAAAAAATAATTAATAGAGATAAAAAAAAAATTGGTAGAAATGAGCTTTGCTTCTGTGGTTCAAATAAAAAATACAAGCATTGTTGTGGTTCTCTATCTAAAGTATAATTGAAATAAATATATTGATAAGATACCAAACAAGATTATTAATATAAAAATATAAGTCTTATTTTTTCCAAATTTTTCTTTAACATTAAATATATTGGTAACTTTGCCAGAAAATAAATCATCAGAGGACAATAGGTCTTTTGATAAGCCTTTATCTCTCCCGATATTTAAATACTTGTTCTTTCTATGTTCAATAATTTCTTGTCTAGACATAATTGTCAGTTCCTCTAAATTTCTACTTATTGATTTTTTTACCTTTAAAAGTGTTAATTCTCTGTCTCTGTGTGCACCCCCGTTTGGCTCAGATATGATTTCATCAATAATCTTTAGCTCTAGTAAATCTTTAGATGTGAGTTTCATTGCAGTTGCAGCTTCTAAAGTTTTTTTAGGATCTCTCCATAATATTGATGCACATCCCTCGGGCGAAATAACAGAGTAAATTGCGTTTTCGAACATTAAAATTTTACTTGATGATGCTAAGGCGATTGCACCTCCGGATCCGCCTTCGCCTATAATTATTGATATAGTTGGAACACTAATACTTAAAGAACACTCAATAGATTTAGCTATCGCTTCTGCTTGGCCTCTTTCCTCAGCACCCACACCTGGGTATGCTCCTGGTGTATCTATAAATATTATTATGGGTAAACCAAATTTATCAGCGATTTTCATTAATCTTATTGATTTCCGATATCCCTCTGGTCTCATCATGCCAAAATTTCTTTCTATTCTAGAATCCAAATCATCGCCCTTTTCCTGTCCAATAATCATGACTGAATGTCCTTCAAATTTTGCTAGACCTGCGATAGAAGATTTGTCTTCTCCAAATAATCGGTCACCAGATAGAGGGAAAAAGTTATCAAAAAGATTGTCAATAAAAAATTTTGATTTTGGTCTCTCCTCGTGTCTCGCGACTAAAGTTGTTTGCCAAGGATCTAGATTAGAGTAAATATATTTTAATTTTTTGTCTAATTCTGATTGCAATTTGTCAATTCTATCAGTATTAACGGAAGATATGCCCTCATTGTTATATGGGTCTTTTAATTTATCAATTTCCGCTTCTATATTTTTTATTTCGTTTTCAAAATTTAAATAGCTTTTCATGTGTAATAATATTCATTATATTTAAAAAAAGGCAATATAATGATTGCGATAATATTAACATAAATAATCCTTGTAAATATAGATTTAAATAAAATACTATAGAAACATGAATAAAAACTTAAATCAATATAAGTCGGTTAGAAAATTGTTTGTGAGTAAAATTTTGTATAATTTTGTTAATAAGGAGCTACTGAAGAAAACAAAAATTAAACCTAAGCAGTTTTGGTATGGTTTAGACAGATCGCTACATCAATTAAGATATAAAAATGAAAAATTACTACAAACAAGAAAAAATATACAAAGTTTAATAAATCACTGGCACATAAACAACAAAAACAAAAAATTTAATTTCAATAAGTACAAAAAATTTCTTTTAGAAATTGGGTACTTAAAAAAAAAAACTGCTAACTTTAAGATACAAACTAAAAATGTTGACAATGAGATCGCAAAAATACCTGGGCCTCAGTTAGTGGTTCCTATATCTAATGCTAGATATGCCTTAAATGCGGCCAACGCTAGATGGGGTAGTTTATATGATGCTCTTTATGGGACTGATGCTATCGGTTCGGTAAAATTAGATAATAGATATAATCCTATACGAGGTGGAAAAGTAATTAGATATTGTAGAGATTTTTTAGATGAAATTTTTCCACTTAAAAACGGCTCATGGAAAAAAATTAATGATTTAAAAATAGTTAGACATAAGCTTATTTTAAAAATTAATAATAAAGTTGTAAGGCTTAAAAATATAAAACAATATAAGGGATATAGATCAGATAATAGAAAATTGAAAGGCGTCCTTCTAGTAAATAATAATCTTCATGTTGAACTGATAATAAATCCTTACGCTTTTAGCGCTAACAACGATCCTATAGGTCTTAGTGATTTAGTCATAGAGTCAGCCGTATCAACAATTATAGACCATGAGGATAGTGTGGCTGCAGTCGATGCTGAGGATAAAGTTTTGGGATACAGAAATTGGTTAGGATTAATGAAAGGAGATTTAAAAGTAAAATTTGAAAAATTGGGAAAAAAATATGTAAGATTTTTAAATTCAGATAGAAATTATATTTCTTCTAGTGGAAAAAATATTAAGTTACATGGTAGAGCTCTGCTTCTAAATAGAAATGTAGGTCATCTTATGAAAACTCCAGCTATTCTTTTTTCAGATAAAACTCAAGTTCCAGAGGGAATTATGGATGCATTCATTACTTCAGCTGCTTGTCTTCATGACTTAAAGAGCAAAAAAAATTCAAAGTCAGGCTCTATTTATATAGTTAAACCAAAAATGCACGGTCCAGATGAGGTTTCTTTTGCGGATGAAATTTTTTCAAAAGTTGAGGATGTTTTAAGACTCAAACAAAATACTATAAAAATTGGAATAATGGACGAGGAAAGAAGAACCAGTTCAAATTTAAAACAATGCATAAAAAAAGTTAAAAAGAGAGTGGTTTTTATTAACACTGGTTTTTTGGATAGAACCGGAGATGAAATGCACACATCAATGGAGGCAGGTCCAATGATGAAAAAAGGAGATATGAAAAATTCTGATTGGATAAAAGCATATGAAAATAATAACGTAAAAATTGGATTAGAATGTGGTTTTTCAGGTAAAGCTCAAATCGGAAAAGGGATGTGGGCTGCGCCAGACAAAATGCAGGATATGCTAATTCAAAAAATTGGACATCCAAAATCTGGAGCAAATTGTGCTTGGACTCCTTCACCAACTGCTGCAACTCTTCACGCAATGCATTATCATAAAGTAAATGTCTTTGATATTCACAAAAAAATAAGAAACAAAATAAAATTTGATTTAGATAAATTGTTGTCTATACCTATTGTATATAAACCAATTTGGAATTTGGATGAAATTAAAAACGAATTAGAAAATAATTGTCAGGGAATTTTAGGCTATGTTGTAAGATGGATCAATAGTGGTGTGGGTTGTTCAAAGGTTCCAGATATAAATAATATTGGATTGATGGAGGATAGAGCGACTTTAAGAATTTCATCACAGCATATTGCAAATTGGCTTCATCATAAAATATGTACTAATGTTCAAGTTTTAGAAACATTAAAAAAAATGGCAAAAATAGTTGATGATCAAAATAAAAATGATCAAAACTATGAAAAAATGTCGATAAATTTTGATAAATCAATTGCTTTTAAGACAGCGTGTGATTTGATTTTTAAAGGAAAAAGTCAACCATCTGGTTATACCGAACCATTGTTGCACGCTAATAGATATTTAAAAAAAAATTAAACTTGTGTTCTGTTTTTAAAGGCTGAAAATAATGTGCCATCATCTAAACTCTCAATTTCTCCACCAACCGGAAGCCCTTGAGCTAATTTAGAAATTTTTACATTAGTATTTTTAAGGGTCTCCTCAATGTAAAAAGCCGTAGTTTGTCCCTCAACTGTGGCGCTTGTTGCTACAATAACCTCATCTATTTTTTGATTTTTTACTCTCTCTTTAAGAGAGTCAATAAGCACTCTTTGACTTTTATCCATTGTTCCAGAGATGGTCCCACCTAGAATGTGGAAATAACCGCTAAAAATATTTGTGCTCTCTATACTCCACTGGTCTGCGATATTTTCCACCACACATATTTTAGAAAATTTCTTTTGCAAATTATTACAATTTTCACATTCTTCTTTTAAAGATTTTAGTGTGCCACAATAATTACACCTTGAAATATTTTTGTACACATTCGCCAAAGCATTTATTGTAGGTTTCATAATCTCATCTTTGTTATTTATCAATTTTAAGATTATCCTTTTTGCAGACTTTGGCCCCAATCCTGGAAATTTTGATACAGCCTTTATTAGTTCATTAATTTCTTTTAATTCCATCATAATTTATATAGGCCATTTGAAACCAGGTATCCCAAACCCACCAGTGACCTTAGAAAGTTCGTCTGAGGTTTTGGATTTTAAATTATTTTTTGCATTGTTATGAGCTGCAATTATTAAATCTTCTAATAAAGATTTGTTCTCTTCAAAAATTTTGTCTGAGATATGTAAACTTTCAATTTCTCCGTCTCCATTTAAAACTATTTTTACATCACCACCACCAGAAGAACCCTCTGCTTTAATGTTTTTTATCTTTTCTTGACTTTCTTTAACCTTGGACTCTATTTCTTTTGCTTTCTCTAAAATTTTTTCAAAATCAGTCATTATTTTCGTTCTTCATATTTTTTACATTTACAATTTCAAGGTCTGGAAACAAACTTATTGCTTTTTTGTATTTATCAGAATTTTTTAAATCCTCTAAATCATTATTTTTATTGATTTTCTTTACTTCGTTTATTGTTTTTGAAACAATTTTTTTAGATAAGGTAATAATCCACCTCTCACCAGTCCATTCTAATAATTTATATGTTAAATTCTTGATAAAATTCTTATCCAAGTTTTCATTAAAAGAAATTTCAATATTTTTTTTTTTGAAGCTAACTAAGTTTACATTGTTTTCTAATTCGTATTTTAACTCAATTTCTCTTTTTGATGTACAAATTAATATCAAGTCAGAAAAGGAATTTATATTTGTTTTATTTGATAATTTTTGATCATCTGCTTCTACTTTTTCTTGTTCTTGAGAGGAAAACTTAATTTGATTTATTGTTTTGTTTTCATTTTTGTCTTTATCTAATTCATTTTTAAAATCATTATTTATTAATTGTTTTTTTTTGTTACTATTTTTATCATTTGAAATATTAAAAGGTTCTGCCTCTTTTTTATCTTCTTTATTTATGTACATTAATCTGATTAAAAACATTTCTACTGCTAAGTGTTGATTTGAAACTAGGTTGATTTCGCTCAGTATGTTAACAGAAAATTCCCAAAATAATAATATTGTCTTATTGTCAACGAGATTTGCCAGATCCTTAATTCTTTTTATGTCAGAGTCTGTAAAATCTAAATTTGAATTAAAATCTTTTAAATTTTTGAAATTTTTTATACAATAAAGTATTTCAAGAAAATTATTTATAAAGAGTTTTGGTTCTATACCTTGGTTATAAATATTTTTATATAATTCCAAAACTTTTTCTTCATTACCTTTCAATAACTCATAAATAATGTCTAAAAGATAACTCTTATCGAAATACCCAAATACTTGTTGAGCTGATTTTAAATCCAATTTGCCCCCATCCTCTTCAGCGCTAAGTAATATTCTATCGAGTAAAGATAAAGAATCTCTCACTGACCCCTCAGATATGTTTACAATCAGTTTTAATATTTTTTCATTTAAAATTTTTTTTTCTGATGAAAGTACTTTTTTTAAAAATTTTAGAAGTTCATCAAAACTTATTCTCATTAAATCAAACCTTTGACATCTAGAAAGTACAGTAATTGGTATTTTATTAACTTCAGTAGTTGCAAAAATAAATTTTAAATACTCAGGTGGCTCCTCTAAAGTTTTAAGCAAAGCATTAAATGCTTGCTTGCTAAGCATATGTACCTCGTCGATTATAAATATTTTATATTTTGATGATGTTGGTCCATACCTTGAAAATTCGATAAGATCCCTTACATCATCCACTCCTGTTTTGCTGGCGGCATCCATTTCTAGAACATCTATATGTCTAGACTCTGAAATTTGTTTGCAATTATTGCACATATTATCTGAGCAATTATTTTTTTTTGGATATAAACAATTTAGTGATTTGGCTAAAATTCTAGCAATTGTAGTTTTTCCTACACCTCTTATACCGGTAAATAAAAATGCGTTAGGAATTTTATTTAATGAAATTGATTTTTTTATTGCCTCTATAATAATATTTTGACCAACTAACTCATCAAAAACTTGAGGCCTATATTTTAAAGCTAATACTTTTTTATTAATGCTCATTTTAAGGGACCAAACAACCTGGAAAATACTCATTACCCTTGCTCTTTTTCAAGCCTGGGGGAGTTTATGGTAATACCACCTGATTGGCCCCAATTTATTATAACAGTTATAATTTCCAGTCTACAACAAAAGATTTAGATTATTTTATATTTCTATAGTCGCTTGCTTCATAAACACCGAGTATATCTAGATTAACAGTATGAAAACCTAGTTCTTCCAAAGATTTTTGAATTTTTGGATCTTCTATATGACCATACATATCACAAATAAATAAGTATTGTTCAAAACTGTTTTGATCAGAAAAACTTTCTAACTTACTTAAATTGACATTGTTAGTAGCAAAACCACCCAAGCATTTATAAAGTGCAGCTGGTTTATTTTTAACCTTAAAAATACAACTTGTGATATAGTTTTTATGTTTAAATTCTGGATGCAGTTTTTTCTTACCCATAATCAAAAATCTAGTAACATTGCTTTTATTATCCTCGATATTTTTTTTTACAATTTTTAGATTGTAAATTTTAGCAGCTAGTTCTGAAGCGATAGCTGCCTCATTAATTATTTTCTTTTCACTTATATATTTTGCACTTCCGGCAGTGTCCGCCGCAATTATGGGCTCAAATTTATTTAGATTTATCAATTTTTGACATTGTGAAATTGCTTGAGAATGGGATCTTACAGATTTGACATTTTTTAGGTCATTATTTTTTAATATCATTAAATTATGTTTTATTTCTTGAAAGTGTTCTGCATAAATCTGCAATTTATATTTATTAATTAGATATTGAATATCAGCAACTCTTCCAGCAATTGAATTTTCAACTGGAATAATTGTTTTATAATCTTCGTTTTCATAACAATTTTTAAAACAATCTTCAAATGTATTACAAGACATAAATTCGCTTTTAGGATAAATTTTTTCTGCAGCAAGATGGGAATAAGCTCCGGGTGATCCTTGATAAACAATTTTCATAATTTAAATTTTATATTCTATAATTTTTTTTATTTCCACATAATCCTGCTCTGTATCAATACCAATTGACTTATTTTTACTATAAACTACTTGAATATTGATGCCATTATCTAAAGCCCTTAACTGTTCCAATTTATACCTAATTTCATTTTTTGATTGCCTCAAATTTACAAATTTTTTTAAAATTGACTTTTCGTACTGGTATACGCCAACATGACCATAAATATTTTTTTTTATTTTTGAAATATCGCAATTCCTTAAGAATTTTTTAGCTTTAGATTTTTCCTTATTTAAGATGTTATCATATGTAATAACTTTTACTATGCTCTTGTCTGCTAAATGTTTTTTTTTAATCTTATTTGCAATAGTTCCTATAGAAGATTTATTTTTTGTAATTATTTTATTTAATTTTCTTATATCTTTAGGATTTATAAATGGTTCATCTCCTTGTAAATTAATTATATATTTACAATTAACATTTTCTTTTATTTTATTATAAGCTTCAAAAATTCTATCTGTGCCAGTTTTATGTTTTTTTTTGGTTAAAATAAATTTTCCTTTTATTTTCCTAATTTCATCAGCAATTTTTTTATCACCTGTGGCTACGTAAACTTTGCCAACCTTTGATTCTTTTGCTCTTTTGTAGACATGTTGAATTATTGATAAATTATTTATCTTAAGCAAAGGTTTATTAGGCAGCCGAGTAGCGCTCAATCTTGACGGGATTATAATGATAGTTTTAGACATATTCTCAAAAGATTGTGCGTCTTTGAGACGCAAATTTTTTTTAATTAGTATTTTTCTCAATTAACATGTTATAGGTGCATAAAATATACAATAATGGACTCATTTGAAATAAATAAAATAATAGCATCAATTCTACTAGTAGCATTACTAATTATAGGTATCAGCAAAGTTTCAAATATTATATTTAAAGTAGAGAAATTAGAGAGTTCTGCCTACAAAGTCGAACTTCCTGAAAATGACACACAAAAAATTGGTGATGAAAAAATCAAGCAAGTTGAAAAAAAAGTTGATATTTCTGCTCTTATGGCTCTAGCAGACATAAATCATGGAGAGAAAATTTTTAAAAAATGTTCAGCTTGTCACTCAATTCAGGCTGGGGGTGGGAATAATATTGGGCCAGCCTTATATAATGTGGTAGGTAGAAAAGTTGGAGCAATTGATAATTATAAGTATTCAAAAGCATTAATGAGTTATGAAAAAAATTGGTCTTTTGAGGAGTTAAATGGTTTTTTAATAAAGCCACAGAAGTGGATTAAAGGTACTAAAATGGCTTATGCTGGATTAAGAAAAGAAAAAGATCGAGCCTCAGTTATTTTATATTTAAATAAATACTCTGATAATCCATTACCATTACCTTAGTTTCCCGAAACAATATAATAATATACTTTTTTGTACATGAACTCTATTCATTGCTTGTTGCCAAACATGGGACTGTTTTCCAAGAAAAACATCATCTGATACTTCGTCTCCTCTTGGCAGACAATGTAGGAAAATTGCATTTCTTTTTGCATATTTTATTAATTTTGAATTGATTTTATAACTTTTAAAATCTCTTGTTTTTTTTAACTTGTTAACTTTATCATTTAATGAAATAAACTTATCAGAAAAAATAACATCTGCATCTAATATTGCTTTTTTAGGACTTTCAAAGAAAAAGATTTTGTTTTCCTTTCTTATCTTTTTTGTAAACATTTTTGAAGGCCTGTATTTTTTTGGACATCCAATATTTAAATTGAATTTAAACTTTAAAGCTGCTGAAATTAAGCTATTTAAAACATTGTTTGTGTCTCCTATCCAGCTAATTTTTAGTTTTGAAATCTTTTTTTTTTTAATCTCCTCTATTGTGAATACATCAGACAAAACTTGGCATGGGTGAGAACTTGGACTCAGTAGATTTATGAATGGTATTGTTAAATTTTTACTAAATTCAAATATTTTACTATCACAATCAGTTCTTAACATAAAACCATCACAATAAGTCGAGAGAATTTTAGCTGTATCAGATAATCTTTCTCCGCCTTTGCCTAAATGCAGTTCGTTAGCTCTAATATTCATTACTTCGCCACCGAGTTGCTTTATAGCAATAAGAAAGCTTAAACGAGTTCTTAAGCTTTCCTTTTCATACATTTGAATTAATAATTTATTTTTTAAAGGTGAGCTTTTATCTGGTTTTAAGGTTATAAAATTTTTCCTATTATTTTTTCTTGTTTTAGCGTCTTTTAATATCTTTCTTAAATCTTTAGCGGGTATATCAGAAATATTTATAAAATTTTTCATTTTTTATATTCTGAGCACACTTGATTAATAATTTTTAATGCAGCATCAATTTCAGTTTTTTTTACGTTTAATGGCGGTAAGATTCTTACAACATTTTCAGCAGCTCTAATTGTTAATAGTTTTTTACTTGTAAGGTTTGAAATAAATTTATTGAGGTCAACTTTTAATTTTAAACCTATTAATAATCCTACACCTCTAACCTCACTAATAATATGAGGGTACTTAATTTTCATGTCATTTAATTTTTTAATAAAATATTTAGAATTTTTTCTAACATTTTCTAAAAAATTTTTTTCAAAAATTTTATCTAAAATTGCATTCCCAACAGCCATGGCTAAAGGATTTCCTCCAAAAGTGCTGCCATGCGTACCTGGCACCATGCACTCAGATACTTTTTTGGTCATCAATACAGCACCAATTGGATAGCCTCCGCCGATACCTTTTGCTATAGGAACTATATCAGGTTTAACTTTAGAGTATTCATATGCAAAAAATTTTCCAGATCTACCAATGCCACATTGCACTTCATCTAAAATTAAAAGAATTTTTTTTTGTTTGCAAATTTTTTTTACTTGTTTTAGAAATTTATTAGAATGAACCTTAATTCCAGATTCACCCATTGCAGTTTCAAAGAATATAGCAGCAGTATTTTTTTTTATCTTTTTTTTTAGAGAATTAATATCCCCAAATTTAAAATGATCAAACCCGGCAACTTTAGGACCAAAACCTTCTGTCATTTTTTTTGAACCACTAGCAAAGATATTTGCTAAAGTTCTTCCATGAAATGAATTTTTTATGCATAGAATTCTGTTTTTTTTTGTTTTTCCTAATGAATAAAAATATCTTCTCGCAACTTTAATTGCTGCTTCATTTGCCTCTGCTCCAGAATTTACAAAAATTACTTTATCAGCAAAAGTTTTGTTTGCTAGCCTTTTAGCTAGTTTTTCCCCCTCTGGAATTAAAAATGAGTTTGATACATGCCATAATTTTCTTGATTGTTTTGTTAAAGCTTTATGCAAATATGGATGAGCATGACCTAATGTATTAACAGCTATTCCACTAAGAAAATCTATGTATTTATTTCCATTATAATCGTATAGAAAAGTTCCTTTACCTTTTTTAAAAGCAATTTTTCGGCGACTGTAATTTTTTGCTAAAAAACTCATGTCTTTATTTTATAGCCTTTTTTATATAAAAAATAAGCAATAAACCAAAAAATCAAATTTAGAGATAATAAATAAATAATTCCAATTTTAATTGGCCCATCGCTTATGCTAATCATAGAGTATCTCATTCCATCTATCATATAAAAAAAAGGGTTATATAGACTTAAACCTTTAATTATTGTGGGTAGTTTTTCAATACTATAAAATGTTCCAGATAGAAAAGATAAAGGCACTATGATGAAGTTTGTTACTGTTGCCATATTGTCAAATTTTTCCGCCCACATTCCAGCAATAAAACCAAGTGACCCTAATAAAAAAGATGATAAAAATAAATATGTGATAAAATATGAGTAATTTGAAATATTTATATTTACAAAAAAATTAAAACTTACTACTGATATAATAGAAATAATTAAAGATCTTGTTACAGAGGCCAAGATTATGGCAAAAGTAACTTCGAATGCAGATAAAGGACTGCCTATTAAATCTACTATATTTCCCATTACTTTTCCCATTAATATTGAAGATGAAGAGTGTGAAAATGCTTGTTGGATTACTTGCATCGAAATTAATCCTGGTGCTAAAAATTCTATAAATGGCAAACCCAATACTTCATCTCTTGCGTCACCCCAAGCAATAGATAGTACAATTAGAAATAGAATTCCAACAAGAACTGGTCCTATTATTGTTTGGCCAAATACGATCAAAAATCTTAAAGTTTCTTTTTGGTATAATGAGTAAAAACCGACCCAGTTTATTAATCCAAATCTTCTTTTTCCAATTTTGTATTTATTATTTAATTCAACCATAAATATAATTCTTAATAATTAAAAAAAATTGTGAGGAAATAAAATAATATACTTGTTTAAAAATTAAATTTATTTAAGCTATATGTAGTATTTTATAAAATTTATATAACAAAATATAGTTTATGAGCTGGACAGAAGAAAAAGTAGCAAAATTGAAAGAGCTTTGGGGCAAAGGTAATACAGCTAGTCAAATCGCTGAAATATTAGGCGGTGTAAGCAGAAACGCTGTAATTGGTAAGGCCCACAGGCTTAATTTATCTGGCAAAATTGTTGCAAAAAAAGGTTTGCCAATTCAAAAAAATAGTAAAACAAAAAATTTAAATTATAAAAAAGTAAGAAAAGGTAAGTTTAAATCATTAGTAATTGAAAAAGATTTTGAGCCAGAAAATCCAAAACAACTTGAAGAGCTTGATGAAAACTCTTGCAAATGGCCTATAGGACATCCTAATGAGAAAAATTTTTATTTTTGTGGCAGAACTTCACTCAAAGATTTTTCCTATTGTAAGCTTCACTTGTTATATGCATTTCAACCAAAAAACAAAAAAGAAGATGTGGTTGAGAAAGACAGTGAGGTACCAAAGTTTATTCAAAAAAAAATTAGGTCAGCTTAGTATTTTTTTTTTTGCAGCTTGGAATTCTTTCTTGTTAATTGTCCCATTTTTATAGAGAACTTTTAACTTATTTAATTCTTCAGCTATATTTTTAGAAAGCATTTTATCAACATATAAATTTTTTGATTTATTTAAATTTTTTGCCTTAACCCCTCTATCAATTCCTTGTATAGCTAAATACAAAATAAAAAATAAAATCAAACCGACAATAATGTATACAGCCAAACTAATCATAATATAAATTTAATTTTTTTTTTTTGCATATTCGCCAGTTTCTTTCCACATATAACAATATTTTTCTACTTCTATATCAAAATTTCTGTTAAAATTTTTACCAATATCGATATTCGTTTTATATTTTCCTGATGGAATATTGTCATAAAAAAGTAACTTTATTTGATCTTTAGTAATTAAAGGATTGGGTAAAATCTCAAAAAAAGTTGCAAAAGTATTTGCTATAAATAAAGGCATAGGAAGAAAAAATCTTTTTTTTTCGATTAGTTTAAGTAATTTTTCAATAATTTGTTTAAATGATAGTTCTTCTGGTCCAATACACTCAATTATTTTATCAGAATTATTGTTTTCTATTAAATCTATAATTAAGTCGCACATATCAACACAATGCAAAGGCATAAACTTAGTTCTACCTCCATAATACAACGGAAAAATTGGCAACATATTAAGCAAACCCATTATCATAGTTGTAAAGTTATCATCTACAGAGTAAATAATTGACGGTTTTAAAATAATTGATTCTTTAAAGTTTTTTTGAACTGCTCTTTCCCCATTTAATTTGCTAATTGCGTACTTTGACTCTTTTGCTTTTTCAATACCCAATGCGGAGAGATGAATAAATTTATTTATTTTATGTTTATGACAAAGACTTGATATCATGCTAGGAAATTTTTCGTGTATATTAGTAAAACTATTTGCACCCTTTTCAAATAAAATACCAACGAGATTTATACAAACATCTGCTTTTTTAATAAGACCATCTATTTTATTAATATCAAATATATTTGTTTCAACGATGTCTAAATATCCTGGATTTGCTTGTGTTTTTAATATATAACCTTTCTGATGTAAATTTCTTGTCACTGCCGTAACCTTTAAATTTTTTTGTGTAAGACCCCTTATCAAGTTTCGACCTATTTGGCCGCTAGCGCCAAAAATTAGACAATTTTTTGGTTTCATATATATATATCAATTATTAAAAGTTTTATGGATATAAAAGTTCACAAATATGATTTACCAAAAGATATAGAATTTGGCAATAAGATTGCAGTTGACTGCGAGTTCATGGGTCTTAATTTTTTAAGAGATAAATTATGTCTTGTCCAAATTTCCTCTGGAAAAAATGATGCTCACATTGTGCAATTAGATAGACTAAAGTATCATGCTCCAAATCTTAAGAAAATTTTATCTAGCAAATCTATTATTAAAATATTTCATTATGCTAGAGCTGACTTGGTTTTTATTAAAAAATATTTAAAGATAGAAGTTGACAATGTTGAAGATACAAAATTACAGTCAAAATTAATTAGAAAATATACTGATAAACATGGTCTTAAAGATTTAGTTAAAGAGTTTATTGGAGTTGATATAAGTAAGCAACATCAATCATCAGATTTTGGAGGAGAATTATCAACTGCACAAATTAAATATTGTGCTAATGATGTAATATATCTACATAAAATAAATGATGCATTAAATAAAATGCTAACAAGAGAAAACAGAATTAATCTTTACAAAGACTGTTTGAAATATTTAAACACAAGGGTGAATTTGGACTTAGAGTGCTTTCCAGATGATATTTGGTCACATTAATGAACAAAAATAAATTTAAACAAATAGCAAAGGAAGTTATTTCTTCTGAAATAAATTCATTACAGAAATTAAGAGCATCTATTGATAAGAATTTTAACAGAGTGATAGCGGCAATTACTAATTGTAAAAAGGGAAAAATAATATTATCCGGTGTAGGAAAGTCTGGAATAATAGCAAAAAAAATATCATCCACACTTTCATCAGTTGGGACTCCTTCTTTTTTCGTTGATCCAAGTTCATGTTCTCACGGTGACTTGGGGCAGATAAGTAGTAATGACGTCCTAATTTTAATAAGTAATAGCGGGGAGTCGGCTGAATTAAAGAATATAATACAACATGCCAATAGAAATAAAGATATTATTTTGATAGGTATAGTTTCGAAAAAAAATTCACTACTTTACAAAAATTCTGATGTTAAGATTTTATTGCCAGAAGTTAAGGAGGCTGGGCCTGGAAATATAGTGCCAACATCCTCGACCGTAATGCAGCTTGCAATAGGAGATGCAATAGCTATTGCAACAATGAAACAAAAAAATTTCGGAGAAAAGGAATTTAAAAAGTTTCACCCATCTGGAAGTATTGGTGCAAAGCTTAAAACAGTTGAAGATTTAATGCTAAAGGGTAAAAAAATACCATTGATAAATGAAAACACAAAGATGCGAGCTGCATTAAAAATTATTACAAAAAAGAAACTAGGTGTGTTGATTGTTCAAAATAATTCAAAAAAAACTAATGGCATTATAACTGATGGGCAAATAAGAAGGTTTAATGAAAAAAAGGGGAATTTGGACAACCTTAAGGTTAAAGATGTGATGACAAAAAATCCAATAACTGTAGATAAAGATGTTTTGGCTGCAAAAGCTTTATCGTTGATGAATTCCAAGAGAATTACCTCTTTGTGCGTACATAAAAACAAGACTAGGAATAAAACAATTGGTATAATTCACATTCACAATATTCTAGAAAATAATATTCAGTAAATGGATAAAAAGTTTTACATTCAAATGTCTATTATCTTTGGAATAGTTATCATTATAGCAATTATTTATATAAATTATTTTAAAAATCCCAGCGTTAGTAATGTTGATAATGATAGAAATGACGAAAAGTTAAAAATTATCGAAGGGTCGAGTGATTTGATAAAGCAAATGTCATATTTTTCAGAAGATAGTAAAGGTAATAGATACGAAATTAATTCTGAGTCGGGCATTATTAATTCTGACAAATCAAATTTAATATTTATGAATAAAGTAACTGCCGTGATATTTTTATTGAATGGTGAAAAAATTTTAATTAGTTCAAATGAAGCTAAATACAATGATGAAAATAATGATACAACCTTTAGTGGATATGTTAAAATGATTTATAGCGATCATAAGATAGTTGCTGAAAACTTAGATTTATCATTTAAAGATCAAACTGCGGTCTTATATGATAATGTTAATTATAAAAGTAATTTAACTAATGTTAGTGCAGATAGAATATTCATAGATTTTATAAGTAAGAACATAAAAATTAAAATGGATGATGAAAAAAATAATATTCTTGTTCAGAGCAAAATAAAAAATGTCGGTAATTAAAAAATTTCGTATTATTAAATTTAAACAAAAAAAACCACTCTTGAAGTTGGAAAATATAAATATGGCATTTGCGAAAAGGCCAGTTTTACAAAATATTAATTTAGAAATAAATCATGGTGAAATACTTGGTATGCTTGGGCCTAATGGAGTTGGTAAATCTACAATTTTTAATCTAATTACTGGTTTAATAAAACCTGATAAAGGGAATATATTTATAAAAGATGAAAACGTTAATGAATTTCCAATATTTGTCAGAACATCTAGATTTAAATTAAATATTTGCCCACAAATTGGGGGATATTTTTATGATTTAACTTTGCAAGAAAATCTCAAAGCAGTAGGAGAAATTCAAGTTAAAGAAACCAGACTAAGAGATGAAAAAATTAATTATTTAATTTCAAAGTTTGATTTAGAAAATATTAGAGATATAAAAGCACGTCATTTATCTGGCGGACAAAAAAAGCGTTTAATTCTCGCAATGGCTCTTTTGGGAGATCCAGAGTTGCTCTTGTTAGATGAGCCATTTAGCGCTTTAGATTTAAAATCAATAAAAACATTGCAAGATATAATTATAAATTTACAGTCAGAGAGAAAAATAAGTATTTGTATTACAGATCATCAAGCAGCAGATCTACTTAGAGTCTGCGACACGGCAATAGTTTTAGCTGATGGAAAAGTCATAGCAAAAGGGACCCCTTCTGAGTTAGTAAAAAATGAAAGTGCGATAAATGCATATTTTGGTGACTCATTTAAATTTAATTAAATTTAATGGTGAAAATTGTAATAAAAAAAAAAATTGATAAATTTAATAAAGTAATCAATGTGGATGGAGATAAAAGTTTATCTATAAGATCATTATTAATTGGTTCTCAATCGTTTGGGATCTGCAAAATAAAAAATTTGCCTAAATCTGAAGATATTATGAGTACAATAAGTGGGCTAAAAAAACTAGGTATTAAAATTTTTTTTAAGGATAAAATTTGTTTTATATACGGTAACGGACTAAATGGATTTAACTACAAAAAAAATATTATCATAAATGCAGGTAATTCAGGAACATTTGCTAGACTTTTACTTGGTTTACTAATCAAGTCACCATATAAATTAAAAATTATTGGAGATAAAAGTTTATCAAGAAGAGATTTTAATAGAATTATTAATCCCTTAGAGCAATTTGGAGCAACTTTTATTGCCAATAAACAGAAAACACTCCCCCTAAAAATTTTAGGCTCAGAATATTTAAGACCAATAAATTTTTTTGAAAAAAGAGGTTCGGCACAATGCAAAAGTTCAGTAATCTTGGCTGCTCTAAATACACCTGGTAAAACAACCATTCTCGCAAAAAAATCAAGAAATCATACTGAGTTATTACTAAAACACTTGAGGTTACCAATAAAAACATTCAGTAAAAAAAAATATGATCTAATTGAAATAATAGGTCAAAAACAATTTAAATCCTTTAACTACTTAATACCGGGGGATATGAGCTCAAGTGCTTTTTTTATAGTGCTCACTCTACTTTCAAGCAACTCTAAACTTAAAATAAAAAATGTTAATATTAACCCATCACGAGCAGGTTTCATAAAAATAATAAATAAAATGGGAGCAAAAGTAAAATTTGTAAATAAAAGAAATAATTGCGGTGAATTGATTGCGGATATTTGTGTTGTTAGTCAAAAAAATTTTAAAGCTATTAATTGTCCAGTTGAATTTAATAGTAATGCCATAGATGAGTTTTTAATAATTTTTTTGTTAGCCTCAAAAGCATCAGGGACCTCTTATTTTAAGAAACTTGGAGAGTTAAACAAAAAAGAAAGTCCAAGGCTAAAATTGGCATCTATGATACTTAAAAAGATGGGGGTAAAAACTAAAACAAGTAAAGATTCAATTAAAATTTTTGGTAATCCGAATTTAATATTGAATAAAAAAATATTAATAAACAATTTTTATAAAGACCATAGGATTTTTATGACTTCTGTAATTGCAGCACTATGTTTAGGAGGAGAATGGACTATCGAGGATGCAGAGTCACATATGAGCTCTTTTCCATCATTTTTAAGAATTTTGAGAAAAATAGGTTACAAATTTTAAATAATCTTTAAATAATAAAAAATATTCCCAAAAAATGTTGAATTTAGTAGTTATTTAACTTTTTTTTGTTTCTTGATTAATTTCACAAATTTCTCTAAAAGCTTTTTTTTTAAAAAAATTAATGGAAATTTATAAAGAAACAAATACTGCAGCATCAAAAGAGTTCGAAAAGCTTCTTGATAATCAAATATCTAAAACAAAAAATTTAATTGAGGGAAAAATCATAGAGGGGACAGTAACCAAAGTTGGGGAAAAATACGTATTTCTTTTTATAGAGGGCCTAAAATCTGAGCCCTTAGTGGATATAAATGAATTAAAAACATTGGGACAGGAAAATAAAATCAAAATTGGAGAAAAAATACAGGTACTTCTAGAAAGAATTGAAGATAAAAATGGCGAAGTAGTTGTTTCAGCTAGTAAGGCTCAAAAAATTAAAGGTTGGGATATCCTTGTTAAAGCTTTTGAAAATAATGAACCAATTATGGGAAAAATAACAAGCAAATGTAAGGGGGGAGTAATAGTTGAACATATAGATACAGGTTCACTTATGTTCTGTCCAGGCTCACAAATTTCAGATATCCCTGTTAAAGACATATCGCACTTAATGAATGAGCCACAAAAGTTTGCATTAATTAAAATGGATAAAATTAGAGGTAATGCGTGTGTTTCTAGAAGACAGATTATTTCATCTGGTAAAAAAGAGGACAAAGCGAAAATAATTGAAAAATATAAAGAAGGAGACATACTTAAAAATGCAGTAGTGAAAGGTTACAGCTCATTTGGTTGTTTTTTTAATGTTAATAATGAATTAGATTGTTTGGTGCATTTACAAGAAATTAGTTATTCAAGAGTTAATCATCCTGAAGAAGTTTTCAATATAGGAGATAAACATGATTTACTTGTGATTTCAGTTGATAAAGAAAAATTACAAATTGGTTGTAGTATAAAACAACTTTCTCCGGATCCTTTTGAAAAAATATCTAACTATGAATTAAATAAGAAGTACGAAGTAAAAGTAATAAAAATAATGGATTTTGGTGTGTTTGCTGAATTGGAGCCGGGATTAACAACTTTGTTACATTCAAGTGAAATAAGTTGGTCTAGAAAAAACGTTTCACCAAAAAAAGTATTCAAGGTTGGTGACAAAATAGATTGTGTAATAACTGAGATAGATAAAGATAAAAGAAGAATAGCAATTTCTTACAGACTGACTAAAGAAAATCCCTTTGATCAAATCCAAAAAAATAATCCAGTCGGTTCAGAGGTAAGTGGAATTATAAGCAGCATGAACGAATACGCAATTTATTTAAAATTGGATGATTACGATATAGATGCTTTTCTTCATTTCAATGATCTAAGTTACACTGGTGCCCCAGAAGAAATAGCAAAAAATTATAAATTAAAAGACAAATTAAAAGTTAAGGTGCTTGAGATTAAGAAAGATACACAAAAAGTTAGGGTTGGTTTAAAACAAACACAAAAAGACCCTTTTGATTACTTCAAAGATAAAAAAATTAACGATACAGTTACTGTCAAAGTTCTTTCATCAGATAATAAAGGCCTAGTTGTTAAGCCTGAAGGATGTGATATAAATTTAGTTATCAAAAAATCTCAAATTGCTGTATCATCATCTGATGCTAGACCATCGAGGTTTGTTGGGGGAGAAAGAATTGATGCTGCAATCTCGGAGCTAAATACAGAAAAAAGAAAAGTTTCACTAAGTATTAAACTTTTAGAGGAATTACAAAATAAAGAGGCTGTATCAAAATTTAGTTCACCTTTATCAGGAAAAAACTTACCTTTTTCCTCATTGTCTGATAAGTTAAGTAATAAAAAAGAAAAAAAATAGTAGTTACAAACTAAATTGTCGGTATCAAAGTCAGATTTATTAAAACAATTAAATCAAATCTACCCAAATTTGTTAAAGAGAGATTTATTAAAAATTTTTAATATATTTGTAAAGGAGGTAAAAATAGCTTTAAAAAATGGTGAAAGAGTTGAATTAAGAGGATGGGGTGTTTTTTACCAGAAAATACAAAAAAGTAGAAACTCAAGAAATCCTAAGACTGGAGAGGCTGTTTATACTCCAGAAAAAAAAAATATAAATTTTAAGATGAGCAAGGAATTATTTAAGATAATCAATGAAAAATAAAATTTTTATCGCAATTGATACAGACAGTAAAAAAAAAGCAAGATCGATTATTACACAAAGTAAAATAAAGAATTTTAGAGTAGGTTATAAATTTGGCTTAGAATTTTTAAATTCAAAAGACGGCAGGAATTTCATATCAAAATTAAAAAATAAGATTATATTTGTTGATCTTAAACTTAATGATATTCCAAATACAATGTCATCAGCTGTAATAGCTTTAAAAGATTTGAAGATTGATTATCTTACGGTTCATATTTCTTCAGGATTAAAAGCTTTAAAAGAGGTTAAAAAAGTGTCTGGTAAAACTAAAATAGTAGGAGTTACAACCTTAACTTCTTTGGATAGTGCAGATTTAAAAAGTATTGGACATAAAAGATCTTTAAAAGATATTGTTACTCTTCAAGCAAAGTTGGCCAGCAAAGCTAAACTTGATGCAATAGTATGTAGTCCACATGAAGTTAAATTAGTAAGAGAATTTTTTAAAAGAGAAATTATAACTCCCGGGATTAGACTTAAAGGAGACAATGCTGGAGATCAGAAAAGAGTTACGAGACCAAAAGAAGCTTTTAAGAACGGAAGTACGAGTATTGTTCTTGGACGTAGCATTACAATTGGAAATGTTAAAAACAATATGCAAAGACTTATTGAAGAATTAAAATAATGAAAGTAAAAATTTGTGGTTTAAATCCCGCAAGAGATGTTCAGCTTTGTATTGATCTTAAAGTAGATTTTTTAGGTTTTGTTTTCTACGATAAATCTCCTCGAAATATAAATTTAGAAAATGTTAAGCAACTAAAAAAATATGATAAAAAAAAAACTTCCTTTGTTGCGGTTACTGTGAACCCAGATAATCACTTTATTGAAAATGTAGTTTCAAAGAATTTTGACTTTATTCAACTTCATGGAACTGAAACTGAGAGAAGAGTTGCTGAAATTAAATCTAAGGGACTTAAAGTTATCAAAACAATTAAAGTGAAAGATGAGACTGATATAGATAATTATAAAAATTATAGTTTAGCGGACATAATATTGTTTGATACACCGGGCATGGAAAAATCTATAGAGTTTCCAAAAAATTTAATCTTAAAAATACCTAAAGGCGATAAATATGCCTTAGCAGGCTCCGTCTCACAAAATAATATTGAAGATATTGCAAAATTAGGAGTTAATTTCTTTGATTTATCTAGTAGCTTGGAGACTGATACACAAATAGGATACAAAGACCATCAGAAAATAAAAAAATTTATTGAAAAAGTAAATGAGCTTAAAAATTAAAAAATCTATTCCTCTAATAGATCAGCACGATAAAAATGGAATGTGGGGAGGTAAATTTGGGGGTAACTTTGTTCCTGAAACATTGAAAAAACCAATCGAAGATTTATCAAAACTTTTTTCAAAACTTAGAAAAGATAAAAGTTTTATTAGAGAAAGAGACTATCATTTTAAAAATTATGTTGGTGCGCCAACACCATTTATTAAATTAAATAATTTGACTGATCACTTAGGTGGGGCACAAATATGGGCAAAGGTCGTTTCGGAAAATCCTGGCACAGCTCATAAAGTATATGCATCATTAGTACATTGTTTAATTGCTAAAAGAGCTGGTAAAAAGTATGTGATAACTGACACCGGCGCGGGGATGCAAGGTTTTAATTTGGCCATGGCTGCAAAAAAATTTGGTTTAAAGT
>TARA_B100001121_G_scaffold309799_1_pt1 | contig 32240 bp, 29 predicted proteins | sample TARA_B100001121 | Tara Oceans TARA_B100001121 (sample SAMEA2622817) | marine metagenome | biome: marine biome (ENVO:00000447); feature: surface water layer (ENVO:00002042); material: "saline water (ENVO:00002010), including plankton (ENVO:xxxxxxxx)" | depth 5 m
CTAGATCCTAAATCTAGCGTGTCTACCAGTTCCACCATATCCGCATTTCTAATAATTAACAAATCTATAATTATTTAAATAGAGGACAAAAAATAGAAATGGTTTATTTTAATTAATAATTTATAACTTACATAAATTAATCTTATTTATATGTTTAATAATGCTGAAAATTAATCCTAAAAAAACTGAAACTAAAATTGTACAAGAATACCTACTTAGCTCAGTAGGCCCCAGACCAATTGCTTTAGCTAGCACAATTGATATAAAAAATATACCTAATTTAAGTCCATTTAGCTTTTTTAATGTTTTTAGCGGAAATCCACCAATTTTAATTTTTTCTCCAGCAAGAAGAATTAGAAATAATACTGAAAAAGATACTTTAAGAAATTTGAAACAAGTAAAAGAGGTTGTAATTAATATTGTTAGTGAAGATATAACAAAAAAAATGGTAAAATCCAGTTTAGATTATGACAGTGATATAGATGAATTTCGTGAGTCAGGGTTGACTCATCTACAATCAGATTTGATAAAACCATTCAGAGTTAAAGAATCACCTGTTCAGATGGAATGTAAAGTAAATAAAATTATTAGCTTAGGAAATAGCGGTGGATCAGGAAACTTAATAATTTGCGAAATATTATTAATTCACATTTGTGAAAAAATACTAGATAAAAAAAATAGAATAGACCAAAAAAAAATTAATTTAATTGGAAGGTTAGGCTTCGATTGGTACATAAAAAGTTCAAATGAATCACTTTTTGAAATAAATAAAAATAATTTATAATATGAATACATTAATAATTAAAGGAAATATTACTTCCATTTTTGAAACCGAAACTATCTCTAGTAAAGATGGAAAAACATGGAAAAAACAAAATTTTATTATTAATACAGGAGCGCAATATAATTCAGAAATTTGCTTTCAACTTTTTGGAGAAGAAAGAATTGAGATCCTAAAAAATTTCAAAGTAAATGATCATGTTGATGTTTACTTCAACTTATATTCAAAAAAATTTAATGATAGGTACTTTCATAATATCGATGCATGGAAAATAGAAAAATCAGAAAAAGAAAAAAACAATGATATAGATAGTGAAAATAATCCGTTTTAATAATGACTTTAATTAAATTCATTGAAAATATTTTTCGTCATCTTTTCCCTTCTCCATTTACAATTGCTATAATTTTAACTTTACTAACTGTTTTTCTTGCATTATTTTTAAGCTCAGAATCAATCAATAATATTATTATAAGTTGGGAAAAAGGACTTTGGAATACAGGTCTATTAGCATTTACAACCCAAATGATGCTTATGCTTGTATTAGGTCACGCTGTTGCTCTTACTAAATTGGCAACCAAAAGCATTTCTTTTATAACAAAATTTTGTAAAAATACTTCTAACTCAGCTGCAATAGTTTCTTTTTTTTCAATAATAGTTAGTTTCTTCAATTGGGGTTTAGGCTTAATTTTTGGTGCTATATTAGCAAGAAAAGTTGGAGAAAAATTTGCCAAAGAAAATAAAAAAATTAATTACCCCCTAATTGGTGCCTCGGGATACTGTGGCTTAATGGTGTGGCATGGTGGGCTTTCAGGTTCTGCTCCATTGAAAATTGCTGAAAAAAATCATTTTAATGAAATCATTTCAAATGAAAATCTAATTTCAGTACTTCCTGAAAATATAAATTTTAGTCAGACTGTTTTTTCTAGCATGAATTTTTTTGTAAGTATTTGTCTATTAAGCTTAGTGCCTATTATTTTTTTTATACTAGGTAAAAAAATAAAAAAAGATAAAGTATTAAAGATTAAAATTAAATCTTTAGATAATAGCTCATCAAAAAACCCAAGCGATACATTTGCTGAAAAAATCGATAAATCTAATATTTTTGGAATGACAATTGGTGGTGTCCTTATTTTATTATCTATATTTAAAATTATTTCTAGCTCTTCCTTTGATTTTATAAATCCTAATTTCATTAATTTATTTCTTTTAGGAATTGCAATTTTTTTTCACTCAAGTATAAATAATTTCTTATCATCAATCAATATTGCTATTAAAGGAGTTGGAGGAATATTAATTCAATTCCCTTTATATTTTGGAATCATGGGAATAATTACTTCCTCGGGATTGGTTAATATATTTTCCGATTTTTTTATTTCAATTTCAACAGAATTTACTTATCCAATATATACAATGATTAGTGCTGGAATTGTAAATGTTTTTGTTCCCAGTGGAGGGGGGCAATGGGCTGTACAAGCACCAATAATTTTACAAACTGCTCATGAAATAGGAGTTTCATTTGAAAAAACAATTATGGCTTTTGTCTATGGAGATCAATTGACAAACATGCTACAACCTTTTTGGGCACTCCCCTTACTTGGAATTACTGGATTAAAGGCTAAGCAAATATTACCTTATTCTGTTTTAATAATGATTGCTGGTTTTTTAATATTTTTAACTGGTATTATTTTATTTTAACATCCAAAATATCTCTCATGTAATTTCCTAAAGACATAAATGATAATACAATTAATACAATACAGATTCCTGGAAATATAGCACTAAAAGGATTATCAATTAAAATATATAAATAATGATTTTTGATAATTGAACCCCAAGAAGGTATTGGGGGTTGTATACCTAATCCCAAAAAGCTTAAACCTGACTCTAATAGTATTGCTGTTGCAAAATTAGCAGTAGAAATTATTATTAGTGGATTGATTACATTTGGTAAAATATGTTTAATAATTATTCTATAATCATTATAGCCTAGTGACTTGGCCGATGTAATAAATTGCTTAGAATTAATTTTAAGAACCTCTCCTCTAGTTACTCGGGCAACCTCAACCCACATTGTTAATCCAATTGCCAAAAAAAGTTGCCAAAATCCTTTTCCTAAAACAAAACTAATTGAAATTACCAATAACAATGTTGGTATAGACCAAACTACATTAATTAACCATTGAATGATATAATCAATTTTACCTCCATAGTAACCTGCAATCAACCCAAAAAACAAACCTATTATTAGAGAAATGATAACTGAAAAAAAACCTACAGACAATGATAAACGTGAACCTAAAATTATTCTACTCATTAAATCTCTTCCATACTTATCCGTTCCAAGCAGAAATTTCTCTTTATAAACAATTTCTTGATTTAATTTTAATATTTGATTTAAAGAAATTTTTTTAACATTATTAGTAACATTATTTAATCCGTACTCTAAATAGAAAATTGAATCATTTTTTAGTTTATAATATTCGATAGGAATTTTTTTATATTTCAAAATTTCTCCAAAAAACAATTTATTTAAGAAACTTGATTTATTTGCTATATTTTTTTTAACAAAGAGATAATTGACATGAAAACCTGGTGGTTTATTGGCTAACGATAATTCTATTTCATTTGAGTTACTTGTGTTTTGTGGAATAATGTAATATGCAAAAATTGAAATAAAAATAAATATGGAAATAATTATTAAACTAAATGTAGGGATTGATATATACTTTAATAATTTATAAATATTTCCAAATAAAGATTTATATTGTTTTATCATCAATTTAAAGTTACGATATAGATTTTCATATTTAATAAAATTATAATGAATTCAAAAAAAACAAAAATAATTTTAGGAATTGACCCAGGCACAAATATTTTAGGATTTGGCATAATTAAATTAGAGAATAATAATATGAAATTATTAGAACACAATATTTTATTATTAAATAAAATAAAAAACTATGATTTAAGATTAAAAAATATTTATGATAACATTAACTTGATAATACAAAAATTTAATATTGACGAAGTTGCAATAGAAGCTCCATTTTATGGAAAAAATATTCAATCAATGCTTAAGCTTGGTAGAGCTCAAGGTGTTGCAATAATTGCTTCAATTAATAACAATAAAAAAGTATTTGAATACGCTCCAAGAAAAATAAAACTTTCAGTTACTGGTTCAGGTAATTCTTCTAAAAGTCAAGTTGCATCTATGCTAATCAGTATGTTAAAAATTAAAGAACCATCTTCCCATTTTGATGCTACTGATGGCCTAGCTGTTGCTGTTTGTCATGCCCTACAAAATAATCTATCAACTACAAAACAGTCAAAAAAATCTAAAAATTCAAATTGGTCAGAGTTTATTAGGAAAAATCCAGATAGGTTGACTTAATACTTTAATTCTTCCTTTATTTTTGTTGCAAAAAAATTAATTTCTTCTTTAGATGTTATTATTTTATTATTGAAATTCATATCACTTATTTTATTCATAGGAACTAAGTGGATATGGGTGTGAGGAACTTCAAAGCCAATAACAGAGATTCCTATCTTTTTACAACCTAATGCTTTTTTAATTGCAATAGAAATTTCACGAGCAAAAGAAAATAATCCATTATATGTATCCTCTGGTAAATCTAAAATATTATCAATTTCTAATTTAGGAACAACCAAAGAGTGTCCATTCTGAATAGGAAAGGCATCCATAAATGAGATAAAATTATTATTTTCTTTAAGAATATTAGCAGGTATTTCTTTGTTTATTATTTTTGAAAAAACAGAGCTCACTATCTCGAAATATCAATAATTTCAAATTTTAATATACCAGTTGGTATTTGAATTTCAACAGTATCTCCTTTCTTCTTAGTTAATAATCCCTTTCCTATAGGAGAGCTAGCAGAAATTTTACCTTCTGATAGATTTGCTTCAGTTTCCGAAACTAAGGTATATTCAAATAACTGATCAGTATCTAAATTTTTAATCTTTACTGTACAGTATAATAAAACTTTAGAATCATCTAATTTAGAGGTATCTATAATTCTTGCATATAGGAGTTTTTCTTCTAACTTTGATATTCTCATTTCAAGTAGTCCTTGGGCCTCTTTTGCAGCATCATATTCTGCATTCTCAGATAAATCACCTTTATCTCTTGCTTGAGCAATTTGATCTGATATTTTTGGTCGTTCTACGTTACATAAATTATCTAAATCAGATTTTAATTTATCAAAAGCTTCCTTACTGTAATAAGATATCTTACTCATAACTATATAATAACTATTTTTTTGAATTAACTAAATTTACAAATCAATTCTTGCACCCAATGTATGGACAGAACTTAGTGGATTAGCAGCTCTAAATGAATAATCTAAACTGAAGCTTGTTTCTCCACTAATTGGAATATCAAAAGAAAAACCACTTGATAATCCAGTAAAGGCAGTTGTTCTCCCTTGATTAAAGTCATTGAAAATTCCATCTTCAAAAGTATAACCAAACCTTAATGCTAGATAGTCCTTAAATGAGTATTCGGTTCCTAATAAAAATTGATCTTTAGCAAATGAGTTAGAAGTGAAATTTAAACATAACAACAGGGAATGAGTATCGTTAAAATAAAAATCGTACGAACCACCAATATGTAATAAAGCAGGAAGCTCAAAGTTTTCTGACCTTATCTCAAAAGTTGATTCATAACTTTCTCCCATTAAGGTAACATCATCACCGTCACCATTAAAAGCCATACCAGTTCCAATATTTTTTAAAGCTATACCAAATTTTGCTTGATTTCTGTCCCCTGTTTCATAATGAATACCTGTATCAAAAGAAAAACCATTTGCTGCAATTTCTGCTGCAGATTCGGAAATTAACCTAAGAGTAACACCCCCTGAAATACGATTTGTAAATTTTTTTGCATATGATAATCCTACATTCATAAATTGAGGAGAAAATGTTCCTAGTCCACCATTAGGATTTTGTTCGGTTGTCCTAACAATTTCACCGAAATCTAATGACATAAAAGAAATACCCATAACTCCTGTATCACCAACTTTTTGACCAACTGCAAAACTGCTTATAGAAATATCAGCAAACCAAGAAGCATGGGAAAACATTACTTCAGTTGAATTTGTACCTGTTAGTCCCGCAACATTTAAAAAAACAGATTCAATTCCTCTAATAGATGCAGTATTAGAACTTGCTAAACCTGAACTCCTAGCCCATGGATTAATCAAAAGTTCATATGCACCAGCTTGACCAATACGTTCTTCACCTTCTGACTGTGAATAGCCAAACTCAAAATTGCATATAGCAAATACTAAAAAAAAGACTTTTACTAATTTATTTATTTTTATCATAATTATATTTTATATAAACTAATTAAAATGTATTTAAATCTATTGGTCTCATTGTACCAAACCATTTTATCACTTTTTCTCCTATTCCTGGTGCATCCACATGTATTATATATAAACCTGAAGCTATAGGAATACCGTACATATTCTTTAAATCCCATTCAAACTCTGTAGTTTCAGCATCTTTTGATACTTGATTAATTAAAGAACCATTTATAGAGTATATTGATATTGTACACTCTCTTGGGAGATTGATGATTTTAACTCTATTATCAAGTTGACTAGTTTCGTAACTTGAAATTCCATTATAAGGATTTGGTACAACATTTACCATTTCTAATCCATTCTTTTGAGTTTGTTTATCATTCTGAACAGTTAAAATTTGTTCAGTATTAAACCTATACTTAGGAAAACCATTATTTTCAGAAGTATTTCTAGAAGAATATTTCTCTATTACTCTAACTTTAAAGCCAAAGTCTGACCAATCAGAATTAATATCAATTTCTGATCCCAAAAGAGGCATAACCCATGTAATTTTAGGTATCAATTTCTTTTTTCTAGAAGCTAATCCCCAATTGTCAAATAAATCTTTATTTGTATTTAATGACTCATCGTCTCCTTGATATGGTGTATTTAGAATATAAACCCAGTGTTTACCACCCATACATAACTCATCGGATGATACCTCAGAGAATGTGCTCCAATCAGCAGTACCAAGATTAACACCTACTATACTTTGGTCAACCCAAATTTCATCAGATGGATTAAATATCATATCAGCACCGTTCTGATTGGGAAAAGAAGAATCTTCAGAAAACATAATATCTAACCTAATTCCTTTTGAAACATCTATGGCATAACCTGGAAACCAACCCCAACCTGTTCCAGTTCCATCAGGGTTTCCATTTTTATCTACTGACTCTGAAGTTCTTAAATCCCATTTTTTTGCACCCCCTATTCCATTAGGAGATAATGAACCATTATCTTCAATTATTTCTTCAGCCATTTCTATTATTGGAACTCTTGTCCATAATGATTTATCCGATGTAAAAATAATATCTACATTATTTAAACTATCCAAAGAACAATCAGTTTTAAAGTCTTTAAAGGCTGGGCCACATCCAATAGTATCTCTAAAAGTGAAATCATTAGCTTCGTATTCATGCTTATAATCAGTAGATAATAATTTGTATGGTGAAATAATACCACCAGTTAAAACCTCAAATACTGCATTAGGGTCTTCAGGAGATGAAGGAGATCCAACATCGTTATAAATACTATATTGACCTAAAACTGGATCAGTATCAGAAAAAGATGTTGTTCCTGAACGAATCCAATCAAAAGCATTTAGAATAGGAATAAATTGTGGAAAACCATCAATATCTCCAAATGGTGCTAAAGGAGTTTCTTCAATGTCATTTATAGGATCAATGCTTAAAAATCCTTTGTTTAAAGCTTGGTTAGAGCTTGGGCTATCAACATTTTTTAAAGTAATTCCTAAGCCCCACTCAGGAATGACCTGTTGAACCTGTTCAGACATAGAGTTAGTAGATGAAATAGTCATACTCTCACCATCTTCAATTTTTGTTAAATCCCAATTTGCATCTAATAAAATACCATCTTCAATTATAACATCCTTCATTTCAAAAATAAAATCTGCATCTGGTACAGACAAGGGATCAATAACTGAGATGTCTATTGGGCCTCTATCTTGTAAGTAAAATAATGAATCAACAATATTATTATTCGCTATTTCATATCTGTTATCTTCAGTGATATCTAATATAAAACCTCCATTTCCTGACCCTGAAAGACCAATAATAGATGGCCTAACACCATACTCGGCGTTAATTAAATTACCTGTAGATTCAGTTTTGTGAGGAATACCTGTATAAGTTTTAATGTTCTTTCTTCCTGCTAGATAAGGTTTCTTTTGACCTAATGAGCTTGCCGCATATGGATCTGAGTTATTAAAAGGAGTGTCTGCCGCATATTTTATATAATCATTATGAGCATATGCAACAACCATAAAATAATATGGCTTATTATTAACTAAATCTGTGTTTCCAGTGGCAAACTTGTCTTCAGTAATGCGGATTGAGTGAGATAGACCCTGATTATCAGCTCCCAAGGTCATATTTTGAGGAACAAATACATTTGGTCCTACAGATTCATCCAAATTATAGTTGACAAGATCTGATATGGGATCTGGATTATCTCCTGCTTCAAAACTAACTATAGGCTGACCATTTTCGTTAGTTGATCTATAATTTTCAATATCACTTTGAAATACCATATAGGCTTTATTTGGATCATATAAATCGTTAACTGAAACTTGGTCATCTTTTAACTGAAAAACTTGATATCCCTCGAATCTATAGTTACGGTCAATAGGAATATCTTCATAAACTCCGTCTCCATCTAAATCAGCTAAAACATCAGAGATAAAAGGATCTTCTTCCATATAAGCACCTCCAAAATTATTAGAGTTTTCGGAGTATGTAAGATTTAAAATTAGTTCTTCATCTAACTCTACTACTTGAACATCAGGGGCGCTTGGACCATCAATTACTTCAAAACAAATATCAAACAATGTTTGTGCTTTCCTATCAGCTAATTTCATTTTTTCAACAGAGGCAAAATTATTTCCCTCAGAAGCTCTAGCCCATACAACACCTATAGTAATATAATTTACAGCCCCTGGTTCTAAAGAGAAGGGTCCAGCTGACTGTAAAAATCTTCTGTCAGCAGGGTCATTTCCTGCAGTTATCTCAGTCCAAGGTTCAGTAAAGTTAGGATCGGTATCATCCGGGAACATAAAATTACATCCTGGATTTCCTGATTCCCATCCAGTACCACCATAAGTCATTGGATTTCCGTCTTTCCAAATTCCTTTAAGATAGTTGTAATAATGAATTGCATCTTCTGGGTTACCATGATCAGAAAAATCATTATTATAATAAACAAATTTAGACATTATAATTTGTTCTCCGGCCTCATCAATTTCACCATCACCGTCATTATCTATTCCATCGTTACTATCTGCAAGTGGTCCTCTAAAAAAATCTACTCCAATAGCAGGTGGAGGGTCATCAGAATCATAATTATATCCAGATGCGCCATCGTCTTCAGCATCTCCATTATAACAATAACCAAGACCTAATCCAACATCACAACCTACATAATCATCTTGATAGTTACCCAAGTCAGGATCAACCCACTGACCAAAATATGTTTCATTTAATGTTTCAGTGGACCTATTCATTATTTTATAACTATAAAAAGTCATGTCATTAATTTCATCATTTGTGGAGAATCCAAAAGCCTGCGCCTGAATTTCTAATCCGATAGCAGATTCAGAACCTGATTCAGTATGAATGTTTCCGTTGTCGTTAAAAACCCACCAAAGAGTTTGATCACCAAACAAAACATCGTCAGTTTTACAATCTGAAGTTCCTTCTAGGTCATATCCCGGATAATCCACACCACTTGTATAACTTCCATCTCCATTTACATCAATAAAAGGGGCTAAATAATCAAAAGTTCCATCAACATCAATTCTACTAGCCGGCCAGTCATTTATAATTGCAGGTTGTACATAATCATCAAATTCTGACATATCGCAACCAGGTTCAGATATACAATTTAAGTATGCAACATAGTCTTCTACTTCTTGTCTAGTTATTTTATAATGTTGGTCATATTCGGCACAAACAGAGGCAGAAACAGAACCATACTCACTGCTAGTGTTATCTGCATTAAGTGGTCCAGGCCAGAAATCATTACCATCTTGACGATAAGTCATAGCCGCTACTTTAAGATTATCTTGATCATCTAAACCACCGATCCATAATGCTCCAGCAAACATTGAATGCTTATCACTTCCGTTTGGTATTTCATAAACACCATCATTTAAATCCCACCACATATCTCCACCTGTCATGATTAATGTTTTAACATTATTTACATTTAATTGTGTTTGAGCAGTAGCAGGCAAACATCCAGCTGAAATTACTCTTAAAGGGTTTGAGTTATTACTATTTGGATTTGGAATATTTTCTTTTGCAAAGGTTACATTTGAAAAGAAAATTGCTAATATCGTTAAAAAGATTACATGTTTTTTATTCATAAAAATCATTAATTAAAAGTTCATTGTTAAACCAATTCTTATTGTACGAGGTCTACTAAAATAATTTGGATTAATAATAGAGGCAGCGTATTGATCAGAAAATGCTACAGGGTCAAGTTGTTGTTGAACGTATGCCTGACCTTCAGCAGATGTTAGATAGCCATCATCATCAGCATTTCCAGTGTAATCGTAAACAGCTATTATATTGTCTGCGTTAAATAAATTTTGAACCCAAACATAAGCATTCATTCTTAATTTTCTTTCGTTTCCTCCAACTTCTCCTAGTGAAAAAGAAAACTCTTTGTTTAATTTCAAATCAGCTCTAAAAGACCATGGTTTTCTTGATCCATTTACACTACCTTCTAAAGTTGTTTGAATAGGGATTCCAAATTGACTAGTAGTAGCATTAGTTTGTTGACTATATGGTGTTCCTGAACCAGCAGTTAAATTTAAATTTGCACCAAAATTTTGAAGTATTTTTTTTCCAAACCATATAGGTCCATTATAATTTGAACCAGAACCATATCTAAAGTCAAAATTACCATTTAAACTATGTCTTTGATCAAAATCTAAAGGCAAAGTAACTCTTAAATTAGGAAATCCAGCCTGAATAATATTTTCAGCAGTTGTTGAAGATGAACCTGTTCCATCCGCAAATTGTAATGTGTAGTTTGCGTTAAATGATAAATTTCCAGTTTTTCTTAATTCATAGTTAAAAGAAAAACCCTTAACATTTCCAAAGTCAATATTGTTGTAGTGAGTATATGAAATTGGATACGCATAATTTACTCTTTCTTGCTGAACCATGTCCTTTAAATTTTTATAAAAAGCTGAAATTTGTAAAGCAGACCTTTCATTTAAAGCTTGTTTAAATCCAACTTCATAATCAATTGTTCTTTCCATTTTCAAATTTGGATTTTGAACATCCCCTGCTCTAGAAGCTAAATATAAAAAGTCATAAGGATTCATTCTTGAACTACTAGAAGGCCTTTGAGTTAAAATATCATAATGAGCAAAAAACATTGCTTGGTCTGAAATAGGAAAATTAAAAGAAATACGAGGCTCTATCATAACTTCAGGATTATAGTCTTCAAAAGCATCGCCTGTTAAACCTCCATTTGGTTTTGAAACATGGTCAGGATCTTCTAAAAAAGGTATAACACCACTACCTAAATTTAGAACTGAGGGGTCTGATATTGGAAGACCTGTAGCATCATACCAATTATCACCATCTCTATATCCCGTAATCTGATTTTGATCAGTTATTGAGTTTGCATAAACAACAAAATCATCTCCAATATTAGAAGGATGTGAGTATTGACCTGTTGAAACATCTAAAGTAGCATTAGGATTTAATGAGGCATCAACTTGTTGTACTGTTTTAACAGGTAATAAAGAATATTTATCTTTTAAAACCTCTTGGTTTGCATCGTACCTAGAAACACGAACACCAACATTAAAAACTATATCATCAAAGAAAAATTTATCTTGAATATAACCAGCAGTATAAATTGGTTCAAATGGAGAAATTCTTCTACTAAAATTACCATTTGCATCAGTCTCATTCAAGAACTCGTCAAAAGAAACCCTAGAACCTGTTACTGGATTTCCTTTGTAATCATACCCATAATAATATACAGGTAAATTTCCATTGTCCATTAATTCATCAGCGCTAAACATATCAAGAGATAATTCATTAGGGGTAAATTGATCTAAATACACCCATTCATTATCAGGAATATTATATTGGCTTCTTATATTTTGACCAAATGTTGAATATTGTTCTTGAGAAACAAGATACTCGCTAGAAAAAATTAAAAAATCTTCTCCGTACTGATTTTGTATTTGATCATCTACATAGTACACTTTATTTTGAAGATGTTGATTAGCTAATTGCCTACCTAAATTCCACAGGTCTGGACCCCAAACTCTATAAAAACTTGTTTTGTTTCTTTCGTATTCAAAACCAAATTCTAAAGCATGATTACCTATATCAGCTGAGGCAGAACCAGTAAAACCAAATCTATTTACATCAATATCACGAAAAGTATACGCAACTTCACCTGAGTTAAGCCAAAGAGAATAAACATAAGGAGGTGTATCTCCGTTTCTTAAACCACCCCCAAACATTATATGTTCCATTGAAGGATCTAGATTAGGAAGATAAGAGTGAAAATAATTAATATATTGTTCAGTATAATTTGCCATTAGTGGATTTTCATCACCTGGCTCAAAATCATATGTAATATATTCTTCTAAAATAGCTCCAGTATGCGTTTCAAAAATAGTATCTCCATTTTCTTGAATAACTCTTATATCCTTAGTCTCCCATCTAAATGGACTGCTTTCATATTGGTAGTTCATTTGAGGAATAAACTTTCCAACATAACCATATGCAAAATAATTATCTCCGTGCCTTGGATCTTGTAATAATTCTCCACTTTTTGAATAATTTGCCTGAAGAGTATAGAACACATTTTTAAGAGAACTAGTTGCATCATCGTCGCTTAATTTGTGCTGCAGACGTGCATAGATGTTTAAATTATCGTCAACAAACTCATAATTGGAATCATAATTTAATAATATTCTTCTCCAAGAAGAAGACATTTCATGTTTGTTGGAAAAAGAACCTCCAAGTGTTAGATTAATATCTTCACCTAATCTGAAATCTAATTTACCTTGTAACTTAATTTCATCTCTTCCGTTATTAGGTTTTATATCAACCATTTCCCAATCAGATTCTTTTAAAAACTCAGCTCTATTTACAGAGTAAACAGTTGAAAAATCAAGATAATTTGGAATTCCAACAAATTGGGAAGGATTTTCCTGAATGTCATTAAAAATATCTGTTTTTAAACTAGGTATACCTACAGCTGAAGGATCATGATCTTTAGCAAAATTATATTCACCCGTGATTAAATAACCAATAATTGGTGTTTTATTTTCATCTTTTTTTCGAAGTATTGGCCCTGAAGCGTTGAATGATAATAAATTGTAGTTGTATGGGTCTGTTAAAGAAGAGGATATTAATTCAACCCCGGCTCTTGTTATACTAGAAGGACCACGAGTAGTTACACTTACTATTCCCCCTGTCGCATCACCAAATTTAGCTGGTAACCCCCCAGTTATCACAGTCATTTGATCAATTGCATCTTGAGGGAGAATATCATTAATGTTACCCGTTATTTTTATACCATCAACATAATAGTCCGTTGATGAAGATCTACTTCCTCTTATATTTAAAGCCTCACCTTCATCTGACTGATAAATACCAGCTGTTGTAGCTGCTACCGACTGAACATTTCTAGTTGGTAAAGCAGTTATTTGTTCTTTAGTTTTAACAGCACCAGATTTGTCTGGGTCTATTAAAGGCACTGAACTTTCAATAATATTTACGGTACCTAATTCTGTATTTTCTGGAAGTAACTCAAAGTTTCCAGCAGTAATTTTATTTGGTGAAATAAGAATATTTTTTACAATTGTTTTTTGATACCCAATAAAAGAAGCCTCGACTGTATACTTACCTGGTGGAATTGGCTTGATTGTGTAATATCCGTCCATGTCAGTTGACGTACCATCAATTATAGCTCCGTCCTGAAGAAGAGCAATATTAACCATTGGTATAGACTCGGCATTAGTACCATCAATAACTCTCCCTTTTAACGTTCCACTTTGAGAAAAAGCAAAAGAAAAAGAAAGAAAAAAAAGAACGAAAAATATATAACTAAATCTAATCATTTAAGTATTTTTTGGTATAACTGTGATTTTTTGTAGGTTAAATATATGTATTTTAATTAAAATTATCATATAATTAAGGAGTAATTAATTGAGAAGCTGTTAAATATGAAAAAAATAATTTTATTAATAGTTCTTTTTCATTTTGGTTGTGAAAATGAAGTCTATGATTTTCCTCAAGTTGATGTCAACTTAAACTTGTATATAAATAATCCTGAATTTTTTAATATTGAAGCACCTGGTGGATGGATTTACTTAAACGGTGGTGTTGCAGGAATCTTATTATATAGAAAGAATTTATATGAATTTATTGCCTACGATCGAGCAAGCACTTATAACCCTGTAGCAGATTGTGGCATAACGGTTGATTTAGACAATATTATATTAAAAGACCCATGCTCAGATTCACAATTTTTAATTACAGACGGTTCAGTAATACAGGGACCGGCTAGCCAAGCATTAAAAAGATATAATACAAATCTCTATGGAAATAATTTATCAATTTACAATTAATAACGATAATAATCTGGTTTGTAAGGACCTTCTTTTTTAACATTGATATAGTTAGCCTGATCATCATTTAATTCTTCTAACTCTACACCCAATTTGTCAAGATGAAGTCTAGCAACCATTTCGTCAAGTTCTTTAGGTAAAGTATATACTTTATTTTCATACTTTTCACTTGATTCCCATAATTCAAGCTGAGCTAGAACTTGATTAGTAAATGAATTAGACATTACAAAAGATGGATGTCCTGTTGCGCAACCAAGATTTACAAGTCTTCCCTCGGCTAATAAAATTATTTCTTTTCCATTGGGTAAAGTATAAATATCAACTTGGGGTTTTATTTCATCTTTTTTAAGACAATTTTCATTTAACCATTTTACATCAATTTCATTATCAAAATGACCAATATTACATACAATCGTTTTATCTTTCATTAATAGAAAATGTTCAGCAGTAATGATATCTTTGTTTCCAGTAGCAGTTATAACAATATCACTTTTTGGTATTGCATTAACCATTTTCTTTACTTCAAACCCATCCATTGAAGCCTGCAATGCACATATTGGGTCAATTTCAGTCACAATCACTCTACAACCAGCACCCATTAATGAAGCAACTGAACCTTTTCCCACATCTCCGTAACCCGCAACAACAGCGGATTTTCCGGCTAACATAATATCTGTTGCTCTTCTTATTGCATCGACAGCTGATTCTTTACAACCATATTTATTATCAAATTTTGATTTTGTAACAGAGTCATTGATATTAATTGCAGGAAGTGGCAAAGTATTATTTTTCGCTCTTTCATATAAACGCAAAACCCCAGTTGTAGTTTCTTCTGATATTCCTTTAATTTGCTTAACTAACTCAGGAAATCTATCTAAAACCATGTTTGTCAAATCCCCACCATCATCAAGTATCATATTTAGTGGTTTATTACCATTGAACGCGTGTAATGTTTGTTCAATGCACCAGTCAAATTCTTCTTCATTCATTCCCTTCCATGCAAAAACAGGTATACCTGCTTTTGCTACAGCGGCAGCAGCGTGATCTTGAGTGGAAAATATATTACATGATGACCATGAGACTTCAGCCCCTAAATCCACTAAAGTTTCTATTAAGACAGCTGTTTGAATAGTCATGTGCAAACACCCAGCGATTCTAGCACCTAACAAAGGCTTACTATTAGCATACTTTTCTCTCAACATCATTAGGCCTGGCATTTCTGCCTCAGCTAACTTAATTTCTTTTCTTCCCCAATCTGCTAGGGAAATATCTTTAACTTTAAAATTCATGTTTTCTGTTTTTGTGCTCATATTTTTATTATAAATTGTACACAAATTTAATACATTAATTTTGAAATCTGTTAACTATAATGCCATTATTAAAAATTATAAATAAAAAAAAATTTAATTACGGTATATGGAAAATAACTGAATCCGTTGAAGAACTTTTAAATAAAGCTGATTTTAATAACATCGAAATAAAATATTTTGAAAAATTTAAAAATTTGGACCGAAAAAAACAATCTATAACTTCAAGGTTAATTTTAAATGAACTTTGTAATAAAAAAGTAAATGTTTGTTATAATAAAAATGGCGCTCCTGTTTCTAATGAAATAAAAAATATTTCAATCAGTCACTCCAACAAACTATCTGTTGCTTTAATAAGTGATAACTTAGTTGGTATCGATATTCAAAAAAAAAGTGAAAAAATACAAATTATTCAAAAGAAGTTTATTGCAAAAAATGACTCCAATAAGTCATTTAATGATTCTTACTTCTTACACTATATTTGGTGCTCAAAAGAAGCTATTTTCAAGACTCTAAATGGACTTCCTTGTTCTTTTAAAAAAAATATTTTTTTAAAAAATTTAACCAAAAAAAAAAGCTTAGGTCATTACCAATCAGTCAATAAAAAATTAAAATTTATTATTTATCATGAGATGTTTGAAGATTATTTCATATCTATAGCTTATAAAAATTAAACAAATGTTAGATTACGTCATAAATCACATATACGAATTTTTTGGTGTATTATTCAGTATTATCTACGTTGTCCTTTCAATTAGACAAAGTATTTATTGTTGGATTGCATTAATTATTGCGGCAATAATTAATGGATATGCTTTTTTCTTAATAGGATTACCGTTACAATCTGTAATGCAAATATTTTTTATTGTTGTCGGCATATCAGGTTTGAAAAACTGGTCAAGTATTAATACTAAAAAAATATACGTAGTTACTAGAAATTTTAATTTTCATCTTTATGTAATTCTTATAGGCTCTATACTAACTATTGTATTATTTAAATTTTTACAAAGTAGTTTAATCTCAAATTCACAATTTTTAAGTAAGGAACCATTCTTTGACGCATTGATGTTTATGTTTAATATTATACCCATGTATATGACTACCAAAAAAATATTAGAAAGCTGGTTGTACTTTATTTGGATAGATGTTATTAGTGGATTCTTTTATCTACAAAGTGAAGACTACTTTTATTGCTTTCTTTTTTTCTTTTATATTCCTTTTGCAATTCATGGATACTTGACATGGAGAAAAGAACTAAAAATCTCATGACAAAAAAAATTGTAATTACAGGTCCTGAATCTTGTGGAAAGACAACGCTAGCAAATTCCTTAGCAGAAATATATAATTGTAATATTGCACATGAATTTGCTAGAAAATATTTGAAAAACTTAAATCGAAAATATGTATATGAAGATTTACTAAAAATTGGAAAAGGACAAGAAAGGGAAGAAAATAAAATACTAAAGCTTGAAAAAAAAATTATGCTCTGCGATACTGGAATCCATACTATTAAAATTTGGAGCATTGATAAATTTAAAAAATGTGACCCCTGGTTTTATAATAAAAAAGAAGATTACGACCACTATTTCATCTGTTACCCTGATATTCCATGGGAAAAAGATACCCTGAGAGAAAACCCGTACGACAGGAAACGAATTTTTAAACTTTATTTAAACGAGCTTAATAATAAGTCTTACACAATAATTTCTGGAAGTGAGATTAATAGAATTAAACAAGCACAAAAAATAATAAATAAATATATTTTTTAATAAAAAAAATTAGTTTTGTACTTATGGTTAGGGGTGCTTAATTTTAAAGCTGAGAATAAACCCATTGAATCTGCTAGGTAATTCTAGAATTGAAATATTAACTTTAAACAAACCAAAATGAAAAAATCTTTTTCAATTACTTTAATTTTAATTTTACATTTTTATTCATTCTCTCAGGAAAGTGAATTAAAAAATGATACAACCTTTTTAAATAAAATTGATTTAATAAGTAATAAAATCCAAACAACTTATCCTTCAACAAAGAAAGATATTAATATAGAAAAACTTAATGAAAAAAATCTAGGCCAAGATATTCCATCTTTATTAAAGTATGAACCTTCTATGATTTTTAACTCTGATGCTGGAAATGGTATTGGCTACTCCTCATTGAGATTGAGAGGAAGTGACCAAACAAGAATTAATGTGACTATTAATGGGATTCCCCTAAATGACTCTGAATCTCAACAAGTTTATTACGTTGATATTCCTGATTTATTTTCCTCAGCATCATCTATTCAAATTCAACGAGGAGTAGGTATTTCTACAGTTGGTAATGGTTCATTTGGTGGCCAAATTGACATTTCAACAATGTCATTAAATAAAGACTCTTACGGAACTATTGATTATAGTTTTGGTTCATATAATTCCAATAAAACTTCGATTGGGTTTGGAAGCGGCTTAATAAAAAACCGAATTACTTTTGATGGTAGAATTTCAAAAATAAAAAGCGATGGTTATATTGATAGAGCTTCTTCAGACTTAAAATCATACTATTTAGCCACTCAATATAACAGTAAAAAAACTTTAATTCAACTAATCTCATTTGGGGGTATCGAAGAAACTTATCAAGCTTGGTATGGTGTACCTATTTCATATTTAGATGACATAGAATTGAGAACATACAACCCTTACAACTACATCAATCAAATTGATCATTACGAACAAATTCATCATCAAGCACATATTCACCATTCGTTTAATAATAAATTAAAAATCTCATCATCTTTTCACTACACTCACGGAGAGGGATACTATGAGAGTTTTGATAATGGCTTTTATGGTGATGGAGTAGAAATTGGAAATTATATAAATGCTTTTTCTTATTTAATCAACCCATCTGACAGGGCTGATATTGTTAACAGAAAATGGTTGGATAATGATTACTACGGACTTATCATAAAATCTGATTATAAAAATGAAAATTTTTCCAATATTTCTGGTTTTTCAATAAATAAATATGATGGAAACCACTTTGGTAAAGTTGTTTCAATTAATGATGAAAATTATAAGGAAAATGAATACAACTACAATTCTGTTCCTATTTCAGATTATTACAGAAACTTAGGTAATAAAATTTCAGGAAATATATATTCTAGATCTACTTTGAATCTTGGCTCTTTTTTATTATGTGCTGATTTACAAGTTCAAAAAATTGATTACCAAATTGAAGGAACTACTGATGACCAAATAGATAATTATGAAAATTTATATTACAATAATAATTGGACCTATGCATTTTTTAACCCAAAATTGGGATTAACATATACAAAAAATGATAATCACAAATTATTTGGATCTTTTTCTGTTGGTAATAGCGCACCAAATAGATTTGATTTGATTAACAACTCTAATCCAAAATCTGAAAGATTGTATAATACAGAGATTCAATATTTATTTAAGTCTGATAAAATTATAATTAATACGGGTTTTTATTACATGGATTATAGAAATCAACTAGTCTTAACTGGTGAATTAAATGACGTAGGTGCAGCAATTAGAACGAATGTTGACAAAAGTTACAGAATGGGCCTGGAAGTTTTAAGTAAAATTAATTTTGATCCAATTATATGGTCATTCAATTTAAATATTAGTGATAATAAAATTGATTCATTTAATGAGTTTATTGATAATTGGGAATCGGGTGAACAAGAAATAACAAGTCACAATAAAACTTCAATTGCTTTTTCTCCTAATTTAATTGCAAGCTCTTCACTAAACTGGGAAATATTTAAAAATAAATATATGTCTTGGGGTTTAAATTTTGATTCAAAATATGTAAGTCGCCAATTTTTAGATAATACCAATAATGTTGATAGAGAGTTACCTGGTTACTCTGCTCATGATTTATCATTACATGTAAATTTAAAAAGAAATGATTCTCAAGAATTAAAAATTAAGTTTCATGTAAAAAATTTATTTAATAGTCTTTATTCCTCTTTTGGTTGGACATATCCATTTATTTCTCCTGTAGATTATATTGATTTTACTGACCCATATTTAACCACTGAAGATGATGAAGATGGAGTTTATAATGGTACTCAAGTTTACAATCAAACAGGTGTTTATCCTCAAGCAACTAGAAACTATATGCTTGGAATTCAATTGAACTTTTAAGTGAAAAAAATAGACTATTACAAAAAAATTAGATACGAAAAAACTCTTAGGTTTTTACAAAAACACGTCCCTAAATCAAAAAAAATTTTGGACTTAGGTACAACCAATGATTTTTCTGAAATAATGAAAAATGCTGGCTATAAGGTTGAGAATACCAATGGAGAAAATTTAGATGTTGACTTTAAAATAGTATCAGATTCCGAGGCTGATATAGTTACAGCATTTGAAATTTTTGAACATATGCTGGCTCCTTTTAACTTATTAAATTCAGTCAAAAACAAGAAGCTTATCGCCTCTGTTCCTCTTAAACTTTGGTTTGCTAATGCATATTGGAATGAAAATGATGATTGGGACAAACATTATCATGAATTTGAGCCAAAACAATTTGAATTTTTATTAAATAGAACAAACTGGAAAATAGTTGATTCTGAAAAGTGGAAATCTTTCAATCCCAAAAAAATTGGAATCCGACCTATTTTAAGACGTTTTTATAACAGATATTTTATTGTATACTGTGAAAAAACCAACTTACTTTAAGAGTTATAAACCTAATAATTATTTTTAATTATATTTACTTTAACTTAACCCCATTCTATTATGAACAAATTAAATATGTTTTTTTTAATTTCATTTTTACCCCTCTGTATTTTTTCTGCTGAATTTAATCTTAAACCAGAAAAGAAAAATATTAGCCCTATTGAAAGAATTGGAGGTGGCTGTAGCGCCCCTTCATCTTCAGCTTACCTAGATATTGGTAATGTTAGAGCACTTGTTCTCGGAGGAGGTGATATGTGGTGGGATCTATCTGCAGCTCAATATGAAATTCCTAAAGACGGTAATATTCATTCTATTTTTGCGGGAGCTCTATGGATTGGTGGCTTAGACGATGTAAATAATTTAAAAGTTGCTGCAATGACTTACAGAACAGCAGGGGTAGACTTTTTCCCTGGACCTTTGAACGGTAACGCTGAAAGTGATGTGTATGGGGCAACTAATGTAGATGTTTGCAATGAATATAATAATCACTGGTCAATAAAATTGTCTGATGTGGAAGCTTTTAATGATTATACTAATTGTGTCAATAACCCTGATTGTAATGAACTAGAAGTTTATCCAAATTATGAAGTTCCTGATGTAATTAATAATTGGCCTGCATCAAGATTAAATATTGATGGCACATATGACTATATGGCTCCATTTATAGATTTGAATGGAGATGGTGAATATAATAACGGAGATTATCCGGCATATAATATATCTGGAGATTTAAATTGTGCTAATGATGATATGTTATTTGGAGACCAAAGTATTTGGTGGGTTTTTAATGACAGAGGAAATTTTCATGGTGAAACTGGTGGGGCAGATATTGGACTAGAAATTCAAGCTCAAGCTTTTGCTTACAAAACTGTAGATGAGTTAGGTGACATGACATTTTACAGTTATAAAATTATTAATAGATCTACAGAAACTTTAAATGAAACATATTTTGGGCAATGGGTAGATCCTGATGTTGGTAATTATCAAGATGATTATATTGGTTGCGATGTTGAACTTGGTCTGGGATATTGTTATAACGGTGATAATATTGATGAAAGTGATGCTCTTCAAGGAGTAAATGGTTATGGTGAAAACCCTCCAGCAGTTGGAGTTGATTTTTTTAGAGGACCATTAGCAGATCTAAATGATGGTATTGACAATGATAGGGATGGTGAAGTTGATGAAATAGGAGAGCAAATTATTATGTCGAAATTTGTTTATTACAATAACGCTGCATGGGACACTGATATTTATGATTGGAATAATGATCCTGTTTTTGCAATTGATTATTATAACTATTTAAAAGGAGTTTGGACTAATGGCCAACCAATGACTTACGGTGGGAACGGTGGAGATGCAACAAATCCAGAATGTGATTTTATGTTTCCTGGAACATCAGATCCAAATTTTGAAACTAATTGGGATGAAACAACAGCTGGAAATACACCTTCTGATAGAAGATTTATTCAATCTGCTGGCCCATTCACATTAGAGCCTGGAGCAGTAAACTACATCACTACAGGGGTGGTTTGGGCAAGAGCTGAAACAGGTGGACCATTAGCTTCTGTTCAAAAGTTAAAAGAAGCTGACCAATTAGCTCAAACATTATTTGATAATTGTTTTGATATAAATTATTTTGTTTACGGTTGTACTTGTGAATTAGCAACTAATTTTAATTCGGAAGCTAATGTAGATAATGGAACTTGTAACTACCCTGATGGGATATTTGAAGATTGCCAAAATAATTGTATTTATGGTGATGTAGATGGGGATGGAATTTGTACTGGAATTGATAATTGCCCTGACATAAATAATGCTTCTCAGTCTGACAGTGACTCAGATGGAGTTGGAAATGCGTGTGATAACTGTGTTCAAATTTTCAACCCGGACCAATTAGACTCCGACAATGATGGCGTTGGAGATGCTTGTGATGAAATATCATTAGATGAAAATAATGAGCCAAAAACAAAAATTTTTCCTAACCCTTTAACAGAAAGCACAATTATTAGTTCTAACATCAAAATTGAAAAATTAAAAATCTTTAATATGAGTGGAAGATTAGTTAGAAATATAAATTTAAATAACTACGAATTTGTACTTAACAAAGGAGATTTGAATAACGGTTTGTACTTTATTGCATTTGTAAATAATAACACTGTTTTTAAAATTGAAAAATTAATAATTGAATAACAATGAGAAAATACCTTAATCAATTTATAATTTTATCTATTTTGTTCTGGATTTCTTATCCTTTGGCTGATTTATTTGTTAGTGGAAAGGGAATACCTAGTGTTGATATTTACCTTGATTTTAAGTTAATAGTGAAATCACTTGTTTTTGGCTTAGTATATACTGTTGTTTTTAATTTAGTATTAAAAAGATAAAATCTTTTTAACCAATTCCTTGTCTTTTTTTAGTTGACTTTTTAATTCTTCGGGAGATTTAAATTTTATTTCATCTCTAATTTTTTTCTTAAAAAATACTTTTATTTGTTTTTCATAAATTATAGATTGAAAATCAAAAATATTTAATTCAATAGATAATTTTTTCTCATCAAAAGTTGGATTAAAACCAATATTTAACATGCCTTTATATTTTTTATTTTCAAAGTAAACATTAACCGCATAAACCCCATTACCTGGAATTATTTTATTTTTATTTCCTACAATAATATTTGCTGTAGGAAAACCTAGACTTCTACCCACACCCTTTCCATGAACAACCTCCCCCTCAAAATGAAATTCGTAACCTAATAAATTATTGGCTAATTCAACGTTACCTATTTCTAAAGCGTTTCTAATTTTGGTAGAACTAACTACAATACCATTTAACTTTAAGGGGGGAACTTCATGAATCTCAAAATCATACAATTCTGCATATTCACTCACTTGTTTAATTGAAGCCTCTCTGTTTCTACCAAAATGATGATCATGACCAACAATTAATTTTTTAAGACCAATTTTATTTTTCAAAATATCCCTGATATATTCCAAAGACGATATTCTTGAAAATTCAAAACTAAATTCTTGTATTATTACATGATCAACTTTATAATTAGAAATTAACTCTATTTTTTCATCAAAAGTATTAATGAATTTTATAGTTTGGTCTGGAAATAAAACTTGTCTAGGATGTGGAAAAAAAGTAATTAATACACTCTCTTGTGAAGAGTTTTTTTTTGTTAGTTCATCTAAAATATGTACATGCCCTCTATGTAAACCATCAAAAGTTCCTGTGGTGATAACCGCATTTTCTAATTTATTAAAACTATCTAAACCTTTGTATATTTTCAATGAAGATTTGCTAAAAAGTATATTGTTCAAAAATAAAAAAATAAAAACATAAAAAACTTTGTTTTTATATTTAATAAATAATTACTTTTATGCGTATTTTAAAAAAAATTAACATTTAATCTCATATATAAGATATGTCTGCAAAAAAAGGAAAAATCTCTCAAATAATTGGCCCAGTAGTTGATGTTACTTTTAACGAAGAAGGTAACGACCTACCTAAAATTTATGATTCATTAGAAATTATAAAAGACTCTGGAGAAAAAATTATTGTTGAATGCCAACAACATATTGGTGAAAACTCAGTTAGAGCCATAGCAATGGACTCAACCGATGGTTTAAAAAGAGGAATGGAAGTTATTGCAACTGGAAATCCTATTTTAATGCCTATTGGTGATAATATTAAAGGAAGATTACTAAATGTTGTAGGAGATGCAATTGATGGAATTGGTCAATTATCTAAAGAAGATGGTTACCCTATCCATAGACCAGCGCCTAAATATGAAGAACTATCTACAAATACAGAAGTTTTGTTTACAGGAATTAAAGTAATTGATTTAATTGAACCTTATGCTAAAGGTGGAAAAATTGGTTTATTTGGTGGAGCTGGAGTTGGAAAAACTGTATTAATTATGGAGCTAATTAATAATATTGCTAAAGGGCATGATGGTCTATCAGTTTTTGCTGGGGTTGGAGAAAGGACGAGAGAAGGAAATGATCTTCTTAGAGAAATGATAGAGTCTGGAGTCATAAAATATGGAGATGATTTTGTCAAAGAACTAGAAAAAGGTAATTGGGATTTAAACAAAGTTGATAAATCTAAATTGAAAGAATCACAAGCAACACTAGTTTTTGGTCAAATGAATGAGCCTCCTGGAGCGAGAGCAAGAGTAGCTTTATCAGGACTAACGTTAGCAGAATACTTTAGAGATGGTGGCGCAGATGGTGATAGTGATGGTAAAAAAAGTGGAAATGATATTTTATTTTTTATTGATAATATTTTTAGATTTACTCAAGCAGGTTCAGAGGTTTCAGCACTTCTTGGTAGAATGCCCTCTGCAGTTGGATACCAACCAACTCTTTCATCTGAGATGGGAGCTATGCAAGAAAGAATAACATCTACAAAAACAGGTTCAATCACATCTGTTCAAGCAGTTTATGTTCCTGCAGATGACTTAACAGATCCTGCACCCGCAACAACATTTTCTCACTTAGATGCAACTACCGTTCTTTCGAGAAAAATTGCTGAGTTGGGTATATACCCTGCGGTTGATCCTCTTGACTCAACATCAAGAATTTTAAACCCTGAAATTTTAGGAGATAAACATTACAATTGCGCACAAAGAGTGAAAGAAATCCTTCAAAGATATAAAGAGCTTCAAGACATCATTGCAATTTTGGGTATGGATGAATTATCAGAAGAAGATAAAACTGCAGTACATAGAGCTAGAAGAGTAGCAAGGTTTCTTTCACAACCTTTTCATGTAGCAGAACAATTTACAGGTATACCCGGTGTTTTTGTAAGTATAGATGATACTATAAAAGGATTTAATATGATACTTGACGGTGAATTAGACCACTTACCCGAAGCAGCATTTAACCTGGTAGGTACTATTGAAGAGGCTATTGCCAAAGGTGAGAAAATGATAAATGAAGCTAAATAAAGTATGAAATTAGAAATTTTAACTCCCGAAACAACTTTATTTAATAATGAGGTAAGATCTGTTCAGGTTCCTGGTAAATCAGGGAGCTTTGAAATGTTAAATAACCATATGCCAATCGTTTCTTCTTTAAATGAAGGAGTGATAAAAATTATTGATACTAACAATCAAAAAAAAGAGATTACAATATCAAGCGGAGTAATTGAAATGAAAAATAATAAGATAATTATTTTAGCTGAATAGGTTTTGTATAAAATTTTATTACCTATTTTATTTGTTTTTAATCTTCTTTCATCGCAAAATAATTATTTAAATTTTTTTCTATTAAACTACCAACCAGATGAAGGACATTTTATTTTTCAAGATTTAGATTCAAGTCCTCTTTGCGATGCAATTGAAGAAGTGACACCAGGAATCTTCAATCAAAATTATTCTCATGTAGGAATGATAATAAAAAAAAATAAAAATTATGAAGTACTTGAAGCTTATGTGAATGGAGTAAAAACTGTTCCTTTAGAAGAATTTATACAAAGAAGTATTACTAAAAGTGGCATTCCAAAAATTACAATAGCGAAAATTCATCCTTATTATTTAAATGAAAATAAAGACTTAATCAAAAGAGCAATTGAAAAATCAAAAAATTATTTAAATAAAGAATATGACATGAATTTTTTGATGAATAACGATTCTTATTATTGCTCCGAATTTATCTACGAAATTTTTAATGGAGATACTTGTTTTTTCAATCTTTCCCCAATGACATATAAAAAATCAAATGGAAAATTTCACGAGATTTGGATTGAATACTTTAATGAAATAAAAATGGATATTCCAGAGGGTAAACCGGGCATCAATCCTGGAAAAATGACTTTAAATAAAAACTTGAAATTTATTTTTAACTACAAAAAACCATATGATTTTAATTAAAAAATTAAAATTAATTTTTAGAATCAAAGAAAATAGTCACTGGCCCATCATTAGTTAAATTAATTTTCATATCCGACCCAAAAGAGCCAACTTTTACCTTATTTAAATCATAAGATTTTTTAAGTAAATTAATAAATTTATTATATAACTGCTCTCCATTCAGAAATGAAGAAGCTTCATTCCAAGAGGGCCTATTTCCCTTTTTCACTTTTGCAAATAATGTAAACTGACTTACAATTAAAATCTCTTTTTTTAAATCAAGTAAACTAAGATTCATTTTTTGATTATCATCATTAAAAATTCTTAAGTTAATAACTTTTTTGATTGTCCATTTTAAATCATCCTCAGAATCAAAATCTGAAAATGCAACAAAAACTAATAACCCTTCTGAAATTTTACTAATTATTTTTCCATCTACCTTAACTGAGGAATCTATCACTCTTTGAATTAAAACTCTCATAACTTATTTATTATTTTTTTATTTTCGATAACCAATACTTTCTTCTAACATGTTTAAATAATTTAAATATCTTTTTTTAGAAATTTTCTCTTTACTTAATTGCTCTAAAATTTTACATTTAGGTTCATTCACATGTAAGCAATCTTTAAACTTACATAAATGAGATAATTCTTTAAACTCAGGAAAGTAACTTGCTAAGTTATTTTTTGAAATATCGACTAAACCAAAACCCTTTATCCCAGGACTATCTATTATAGAGGCGTTATAGTCGTTTAACATCAACATTTCAGAAAAAGTTGTAGTATGTATTCCTTGTTTATGTTTATCGGAAATTTTTTTTGTTTTTAAGTTAAGGTTTGGGGATAATAAATTAATTAAAGACGATTTGCCAACGCCAGAATGACCTGAAAATAAAACAGTATTATTATATAAATATTTAGTTACGGATTTAATGTTCTTATTTTTTAAAACTGAAATTGAAATACATTTAATCCCAATTTTAGTATAAATTTTTTTGTACTCATTCTCCAATAATTTATCTTCTTCGTTATAATTATCGATCTTATTAAAAATTAAAATAGTTGGTATTTTATATGCATTTGTAGTAACTAAATACCTATCTATAAATAACAAAGTTGTTACAGGATGCTTAATTGTTACAATCAAAAATGCATAGTCAATATTAGATGCTAAAATTTGTGATTTATAAGACAAATTAACGGACTTTCTGACAACATAATTTTTTCTTTCTATAATTTTACTAATCACCCCTTCTTCTGTGTCATCAATTAAAGTAAATTCAACTATATCTCCAACTGTAATTGGATTTGAAAATTCACTTTTTTTCATAATTAATGAATTTTTTAATTTACAATAATACAGCTTGTTTTTTTCTAAAACTGAGTATCGATGTTTTACACATTTTATTACTTTTCCTTTCATATATTTAAATGAAGTTATAAAAAAAAACTATATTGTTTTTTATCTAAAAAAACTAAAATTTATATTTAAATATTGTATTTCAAATAATTATGTCCGTTAACATTAAAAATATTTCTAAATTTTATCACAAAAAGAAGGTTTTAGATGAGATAAGCTTTAACCTTAAAGAGGGAGAAATTGTTGGTTTTTTAGGACCAAATGGAGCAGGAAAATCTACTCTCATGAAAATTATTTGTTCATACATAAAACAAGATTCTGGAAGAGTTTTAGTCTATGGAAAAGATACCTTGAGTGAACCTAAAAAAATTAAAAAAAATATTGGTTATCTATCAGAGAATAATCCTTTATATGAAAATATGTACGTTAAAGAGTTTTTAAACTTTATTAAAAGTATTCACAAGAGTAATATTTCTAATTTAAATAATGTTATAAAACTAACTGAAATAAACGATGTCCTAAATAAGAAAATTGAAACTTTATCAAAAGGATATAGACAACGGGTGGGTATTGCTCAAGCCTTAATACATAATCCAAAATTAATTATTTTAGATGAACCCACATCTGGATTAGACCCTAATCAATTAATGAAAATAAGAGATTTATTATTACAGTTATCTCCAAATAAATGTATTTTATTTTCATCTCATATTTTAAATGAGGTTGAGTCTTTGTGTGATAGAGTTATCATTATTAACAGTGGTAAAATCATAATGGATAAATATAAATCTGAATTAACAACTTCAATAGAAGAAACTTTTAAGAAGTTAATAAATACGTAAATATTATTTATATTTGCTAGCCCTAAATTAATTACATTAATGTCTTATAAATATCTTTTTACATCCGAATCAGTCTCTGAAGGACACCCAGACAAAGTTGCAGATCAAATTTCTGATGCTATTTTAGATGCTCATTTAGCAATTGACCCAAATTCAAAAGTTGCTTGCGAGGTATTAGTTACCACCAATACAATTATTATCAGCGGAGAAATAAAATCTAAAGCAAAAATTAATTTTGAAGAAATAGCAAAAGATGTTATTAGTTCAATTGGATACACCAAAAAAGAATACCAATTTTCTTCTGAAACTTGTAAAATCACAACCTATATCGACGAACAATCTCCAGATATTAATCAAGGGGTTTCTTCTGATAAAGGTTTATATAAAGAAGAAGGTGCAGGTGATCAAGGAATTATGTTTGGATACGCAACCAACGAATCTAAAACATATATGCCAATTTCGCTAAATTTATCTCACATTATTTTAGAAGAATTAGCTGAAATAAGAAAAAATCATGAGTTGATGCCTTATTTGAGACCTGATGCAAAATCTCAAGTAACAATTGAATATAATGATGACCACTCACCAAATAAAATTCACACAATTGTAATTTCAACCCAACATGATGAATTTGATAGTGATGAAAAAATGTTAAAAAAAATTAAAAAAGATATTTTAGATATTTTAATACCTAGGGTTAAAGAGAGAATATCATTAAATGAACAAAATCTTTTTTGTGATGATACAATCATTCATGTTAATCCGACTGGAAGATTTGTTCAAGGTGGCCCTTTTGGCGATACTGGATTAACTGGTCGAAAAATTATTGTTGATACATACGGTGGAAAGGGTGCTCATGGAGGTGGTGCTTTTTCAGGAAAAGATCCTTCTAAAGTTGATCGATCAGCTGCATATGCTTGTAGGCATATCGCTAAAAATTTAGTTGCTGCTGGAGTTTCTCAAGAAATATTGGTACAAGTTTCATATGCAATTGGAGTAGCTAAGCCTATGAACATTTATGTTAATACCTATGGAAAATCTAATTTAAAATTAAGTGATTCTGAAATAAGTAAAAAAATAGAAAATATTTTTGACTTAAGGCCTGCATCGATTATTGATAGATTAAAACTAAAAAACCCAATTTATTTTAAAACTGCTGCATATGGACATATGGGTAGAGAAAGCAAAAAAGAAAAATATACTTTAAGAAAACAGCAAGTCGGAAAAAACAACCAAAATTTAAATTGTGGATGTAATCAAAACCCATGTATAACATTTAGTGATGATGATTATATTCAAAAAAATGTTGAAATTTTTCCTTGGGAGAAATTAGATTTCGTGGAGATTATTAAAAGGCATTTTAATATATAAATTATTTTTTTCTAAAAAATAATTGGATAGGTATTCCTGTAAAATTAAATTTCTCTCTTAATTTATTTTCTAAAAATCGTTTATAACTCTCTTTTATATACTGAGGCAAGTTACAGAAAAAAGCAAAGGAAGGTCTTCTAGTTGGTAACTGTGTTACGTATTTAATCTTAACTCTTTTTCCTTTTGTACTTGGAGGTGGATTTTTTTCGATTATTGATAACATGTAATCGTTTAGTTTACTTGTGCTTATTTTAAAAGATAGTCTTTTATGAACATCAACAGCTGACTCAATTGACTTTAAAACTCTTTGTTTGTTTAAGACTGAAATGAAAATAATAGATATATCAGTAAAGGGAGCTATTTTTTCTTTTATTTTATTTTCTATAATTATTTTTTCTTCCTTTTTATTTTTAATTAAATCATACTTATTAATTAATAATACAACCCCTCTTTGATTTTTAGTAATTAGGCTGAAAATCTTTTGATCTTGATTTTCCATTCCAGTTTGAGCATCAATCATCAAAATACAAACATCTGAGTTTTCAATTGCTCCTATTGAGCGAATAACAGAATAGTACTCTAAATCTTCTTTTACTTTTGACTTTTTTCTTATTCCTGCTGTATCAACTAAAATAAACTCTTGATTATACTTTTTAAAATAACTATCTATAGAATCTCTTGTGGTTCCTGCTTGATTAGTTACAATATTTTTTTCATCATCAAGCAATAAGTTTACAAGAGATGATTTACCAACATTAGGTCGACCTACAACACAAATTCTAGGAAAATCATATTCACTTGTCTCATTAGTATTATCTAAAAAAGAAACAACATAATCCAAAAGATCACCTGTTCCAGCGCCATTAATTGCAGAAATTGAGTAGAATTCACCAAAACCTAAATTATAAAAAACAGGGGTGTCATAGTTTTTAAAAGTATCGTCAACTTTATTGACAACTAAAATTACTTTCTTCTGAATTTTTTTTAGGTATTTCGACAAATCAGAGTCCAACTTTGTTATACCCACACTTACATCAACAACAAATAAAATAACACTAGCTTCATTAACTGCGAATTCAACTTGTTTGACTATTTCTTTTTCAAAAATATCATCAGAACCTTTAACAAACCCTCCAGTATCAATTAAGGAAAAATTAATCCCATTCCAATCTGACTTTTCATAAATCCTGTCTCTTGTAACACCGCTATGATTATGTACAATTGATTTTTTTCTTTGTACAAGCCTGTTAAATAAAGTTGATTTACCAACATTTGGTCTTCCTACTATTGCTACTATATTTGCCATATTAATTTAAATATCCCAGTTTTTTTAATTGTTGTTTTTTCTTTCTCCAATCTTTTAAAACTTTTACATTAAATGTCAAAAAAACTTTTTTATTTATGAAGTTTTGAATGCTTTTTCTTGATGAAATTCCCAATGACTTTAAGGCGCTTCCTTTTTTTCCAATCATTATAGCTTTTTGAGATTCTCTTTCTACGTAAATTATACAACTAATATCAACTATATTTTCTTTTTCTTTATACTCATCAACTACAACTTCACTTGAGTATGGTATTTCTTTTTCATACCTCTTGAAAATTTTTTCCCTAATTATTTCTGAGATTATAAATCTTAGTGTTCTATCCGTTAATGAATCTTTTGGAAAATATGGGGGAGAAATTGGTAATACCTTTTTTAATTCTTCTAAAACATTATCTAAATTATATTTATTCAGAGCAGAAATAGGGAAGATTTTGTAAGGTTTATATTTCCTTTCCCAATAATCCATTGCTGACTTAACATCTTTTTGAGCCATTAAATCAACTTTATTAATAAGTAAAAACAACTTTAATTTAGTTTTAATAATAGAATTTAGAATAGCTTCGTTTAAAATATCTTTTTTTTCATTACTTACTATATAAATTATAATATCAGAGTCTTGTAAAGAATTTTTTACAAAATTCATCATGGCATTTTGTAATTCATATTTAGTATTAATTATTCCAGGAGTATCAGTAAAAACAATTTGAAAATCATCTTCGTTTAATATTCCTAATAACCGATGCCTTGTTGTTTGAGCTTTTTTAGATATAATTGAAATGTTTTCTCCAATTATTTTATTTAAAAATGTAGACTTCCCCACATTTGGATTTCCTATAATAGTAACAAAACCAGATTTATGCATTTTTAAATATTTAGTTCAAAATTATAAATAAATAAATAGTAAAATAAATTTTAAATTATTTATATATTTGCACTGCGGGGTAGAGCAGTTGGTAGCTCGTTGGGCTCATAACCCAAAGGT